>OGLX01000663.1_pt1 | contig 21944 bp, 17 predicted proteins | sample 1572821 | NCBI WGS metagenome assembly OGLX01 (sample SAMEA2581908, study PRJEB24529) | metagenome | biome: Human gut stool | place: China | collected 2011 | reverse complement strand
ATCTCTTGCTGAACTGAGGCGCGCGACGAGCTGCCTTGAGACCGTACTTCTTACGCTCCTTCATACGAGGATCGCGGGTCAGGAAACCGGCCTTCTTCAGGACGGGACGGAACTCGGGGTTCACCAGCAGCAGGGCGCGGCTGATGCCGTGACGCAGGGCGCCGGCCTGGCCGGAAACGCCGCCGCCTTCCACGGTGGCAACGATGTCCACCTTACCCAGGGTATCGGTGGCGTTCAGGGGCTGGCGGACCACCATCTTCAGGGTCTCCAGGCCGAAGTAATCGTCGATGTCGCGGCCGTTGATGGTGATGGAGCCGGTACCGTTGGGGAACAGGTGCACCCGGGCCACGGAGGACTTTCTGCGGCCGGTGCCGTACAGATAGGGATTCTTGGACTGATACATGTTTCTTCTCCTCCTTACTTGACCAGCTCGGGCTTCTGGGCCTCGTGGATGTGCTGCTCACCGGCATAGATGTGCAGGCGCTTCAGGGAATCCTTGGTAACGGTGTTGCGGGGCATCATACCGCGGACGGCCACGCGCATGGCCAGCTCGGGCTTCTCCTGCATCAGCAGGCGATACTTGGTCTCCTTCAGACCGCCGATCCAGCCGGAGTGGGTGCGGTAGTACTTCTGCTCCATCTTGTTGCCGGACAGGGTGGCCTTGGCGGCGTTGATGACGATGACGTTGTCGCCGCAGTCGGCGTGGGGGGTGTAGGTGACTTTACCCTTGCCGCGCAGCAGGTCGGCCACGATGACGGCGGTCTTGCCCAGGGGCTTGCCGGCGGCATCAACGACGTACCACTTGCGCTCAATGGTGGCCTTGTTTGCCATATAAGTGGACATGGTGTTTTCCTCCAATTTATAGAATGTATTGCTTTACTTTTCCGGGCTCCCTTGCTATGATTGGGAGGGAGAAATGCGCCGAACGCGCAAGGATATTTATAGCATATCCCGGGAAAATTGTCAACACCATTTTAATTTACGATAGCAACATCTGGTATTTCCTCTCGTTTTCTCCCGATATCTCCCATTTTCTCAAATGGCAATTTCATTTTTCCTTGGAGGGCTTTGTATATGCAGAAGATTTTGGGACAGGTGCGCCGCTGCGTGGAGGATTATCACATGATCGACGCCGGAGACGTGGTGGCCGTGGGCGTGTCCGGCGGCAAGGACAGCCTGGTGACGCTGACCGCTCTGGCCCGGCTGCGGGCCTTTTATCCCATCCCCTTCACCGTCCGCGCCATCACTCTGGAGACCGGCACCCCGGGTATGTGCTTCGACGCCGTGGCGGACCTGTGCCGGCAGCTGGACGTGCCCTATACCCGCATCCAGGTGCCGGTATACGACATCGTGTTCAACGAGCGGAAGGAGAAGAACCCCTGCTCCCTGTGCGCCAAGCTGCGGCGGGGCAGTCTGAACACGGCCCTTACGGACCTGGGCATCCGGAAAATCGCCCTGGGCCACCACTATGACGACGCCATCGAGACTCTGCTGATGAACCTGCTGTTCGAGGGGCGCATCGGCTGCTTCCAGCCGGTGACTTACCTGGACCGCACCGGCATCACCCAGATCCGCCCCCTGCTGTACTGCCGGGAGGAGGAGATCCGCTGGGTGGCCCGGCGGCTGGAGCTGCCGGTGGTGGAGAACCCCTGTCCCGCCAACGGACACAGCCGCCGCCAGGAGGTAAAGGAGCTCATCGCCGGGCTGGAGGGCCGGTATCCGGATATCAAGCAGAAGCTGTTCGGCAGCCTCCAGCGCTACCCCCTGTACGGCTGGAATCTTCACGAGGAGGAGCGGTAACATGAAAACCAGACTGGGCGGCCGCACCTGGGCGGCCCTGCTGACCTTCGGCCTGTTCGGACAGATCGCCTGGGTCATCGAGAATATGTATTTCAACGTGTTCCTGTACAACACCATCTCCGGGGACACGTCCATGATCGCGGCCATGGTGGCCTGGAGCGCCGTCACCGCCACCGTCACCACCCTGGTGATGGGGGCCCTCAGCGACCGGCTGGGGCGGCGGAAGGCCTTTATCGTGGCGGGCTATCTGCTGTGGGGCGTCAGCATCGGGGCCTTCGCCTTCATCAAAAGAAGCCCCCTGGCCGGGGCGGCCCACGGAGCTGCGGTGCTGGTGGTGGTGATGGACTGCGTCATGACCTTCTTCGGCTCCACCGCCAACGACGCCGCCTTCAACGCCTGGGTCACGGACGTCACCGTGCCGGAAAACCGGGGCCGGGTGGAGACGGTGCTGGCCATTATGCCGCTGGTGGCCATGCTGGTGGTGTTCGGGGCTCTGGACGGCCTGACCCAGGCCGGGAACTGGCGGCTGTTTTTCCTGATCGTGGGCGGCATCACCTGCCTGGGCGGCGTGCTGGGCTGCTTCTTCATCCGGGAGCCGGACCTGCCCCGGGGCCAGGGCAGCTATTTTGCCAGCATTCTGTACGGCTTCCGTCCCGCCGTTGTCCGGGACAACCCGCGGCTGTATCTGTCCCTGGCGGCTCTGGGCGTATACTGCATGAGCCAGCAGGTGTATATGCCCTACCTCATTATCTATATCCAGCGGTTCCTGGGCATCACGGACTATACCCTCCTGCTGGCGGGGGTGCTGATCGTCAGCTCCGTGCTGTCGGTGCTGGCCGGGCGGCCCATCGACCGCTTCGGGAAGCTCCGCTGCCTGGTCCCGGCGGGGATCCTGGGCTTTGCGGGCCTTGTGCTCATGTACTTTGCCCGGGGCCAGTGGTTCGTCCTGGCGGCGGGCATCGTGATGCTGGGCGGCGGCATGGTGATCTCTGCCTGCTGCAATGGTCTGATCCGGGACTATACCCCGGCGGGAAAGGCCGGCCTGTTCCAGGGCATCCGCATCGTGTTCCAGGTGCTGTTGCCCATGGTCACGGGGCCGTATATCGGCGCGGCGGTGATCCGGGGCACCGGCATGACCTATGAGAACCTGGGCACCGTGAAACAGGTGCCCACGGCGGAAATTTTCCTGGCGGCAGCCGCCGCCCTGGTGCTGCTGGCCATTCCGGCGGCTCTGCTGAAGCGGAAGGAGACGGTAAAATGACGGCGCTTTACACCCCCTGGGGGGAGCATCCGGACAAAACCTGCCCGCTGTCGGAGTATCCCCGGCCCCAGCTGCGGCGGGACAGCTATCTCTGCCTCAACGGCCTGTGGGACTACACCGTGGAGGACGGCGACGAGTATTCCCGCCGCCGCAGCGGAAAGATATTGGTGCCCTTCTCGCCGGAGAGCCTGCTGTCCGGCTGTGATTTCCGGCTGGAAAGCGGCGAGACCCTGTGGTATGAGCGGCGCTTTACCCTGCCGGAGGGCTTCCGCCGGGACCGGGTGCTGCTGCACTTCGGCGCGGTGGATCAGTGCTGCCGGGTGCTGGTAAACGACCGCCCCGTGGGGGGCCATCAGGGGGGCTATCTGCCCTTCACCCTGGACGTCACCGACGCCCTGGTCCCCGGGGAGAACCGCCTGACCGCGGCCGTCACCGACGACCCCGACGGCGGGGTCCACGCCTTCGGCAAGCAGCGCCGGAACCGGGGCGGCATCTGGTACACCGCCCAGAGCGGCATCTGGCAGACGGTATGGCTGGAGAGCGTGGCGGAAAACTACATTCACTCCCTGTGGCTGACCCCGGACTATGACGAAAAAGCCCTGCGCTATGCCGTCCGGGCCGATGACCCCGCCGGAGCCCGGATCACGGTGCTGTGCGGCGGTCAGGTCATCGCCCGCAGCTGGGCCGATGAAAAGGGCCTGGGCGTGTGCCCCATTCCGGCGGAGCACTTCCGCCCCTGGAGCCCGGAGGACCCGTATCTGTACGATCTGGAAGTGACGCTGCCCTCCGGCGACCGGGTGGAAAGCTACTTCGGTATGCGGAAATTCTCCGTTATGGAGCATCAAGGCCGCCGGGTGCTGGCCCTGAACGACCAACCCTGCTTCCAGTCGGGCCTGCTGGACCAGGGCTACTGGTCCGACGGGCTGTACACCCCTCCGGCGGATGAGGCCATGGTCTGGGACATTCAGACCGCCCGGGACATGGGCTTCAATATGCTGCGCAAGCACATCAAGATCGAGCCGCTGCGGTGGTACTATCACTGCGACCGCCTGGGGATCATCGTGTGGCAGGACCTGGTGTCCTGCTTTGAGCGCTGGCAGACCCTGACCATGCAGGTGCTGCCCTTTCTGGGCGTCCACCTGAAGGACCGCCCCTCCGGGCGGCTGGGCCGGGCCGGAGAGGCCGGACGCCGGCAGTTCCTGCGGGACATGGAGGACACGGTGGACCTGCTGTATAACTGCGTGTGCCTGGGCCTGTGGGTGCCCTTCAACGAGGGCTGGGGCCAGTTCGACGCCCTGGCCGTCACGGACCGGCTGCGGGCTCTGGACCCCACCCGGCCCATCGACCACGCCTCCGGCTGGCACGACCAGGGCGGCGGCGACCTGAAAAGCCGCCATGTGTACTACCGCCCCGTGCGCCTGCGGGGGGACGGACGGCGGGTGCTGGCCCTGACGGAATTCGGGGGCTACAGCCTGCAATGCCCGGGACACCTGGCCTCGGACAAAAAATTCGGCTACCGCATGTATGACCATGCGGCAGCCTGGATGGACGCGGTGGAGCGCCTGTATGAAACGGAGGTCCTGCCCCTGATCGAAAGCCAGGGCCTGTCGGCGGCGGTGTATACCCAGCTGTCCGACGTGGAGGACGAGGTCAACGGCCTGGTGACCTACGACCGCCGCCTGTGCAAAATGGGCCCCGCCCGCATGCGGAAAATCAACAGCAAACTGCACTTTTAGCGCAATATATTGCCGAAAATCGCGGACTCCCCCCTATGTAGCAAAAGCCTCGCAGAGTTTGCCGCCCGCGGCAGACTGCAACCCCTTTGTTCAAAAAGTGGTTCCACCACTTTTTGAACAAAACTCAAAGCACCCACTGCAAAAGCAGCAGCAGGCCGAAGCCCGGCAGGCCCAGCACGCCGATCAGCAGCCCGTTGAACAGATTGAGCCCCAGCTGAAGCCCCGGGGCCAGGCGGCCCAGCAGCCACAGGGCCCCGAAGCCCAGAGCCGCGTTGCCCGCCACCCGGAAGACCAGCTTCAGGGGGCTTCTGGCCAGGCGCAGCACCCCCAGCAGCATAAACAGTCCCCCCACGCCCAGGGCGAGCTTTTCTAAGACGGACACGCGGTGCCTCCCTTCATGGCGGCTGCCGCCGCGCAGGGCTCCTGACCCAGCTGGGCCTTGATGCACCGCAGCAGATAGTCGCTGCGGGCCTTCAGGGCGTTGATCTCATAGATGCTGGCCTCCACCAGCTCCGGGGCCGTGACAAAGTTGAACTTGTCATAGGCGTTGCGCAGAGCCTGGTTGGTCTGGTGCAGCTCCTGGCGCAGCTCCTCCAGCGTGGGGGAAACGGCCTGATTTTTCTTCTTTTCCATGGTGATCCCTCCTGGCACATGCCTGTAACCTATTTGTACGGTTATTTTGGACAGATATGACAGGCTTTAACCCGGGGGACAAGCAAAAATTTCCGGGAGGTGCGGAGAATGCACGAGGAATATATGCGCCAGGCCCTGGACCTGGCCCGGCAGGCCGCCGCCTGCGGCGAGGTGCCAGTGGGCTGCGTCATCGTCAAGGACGGCGCGGTGGTGGGCCGGGGCCGCAACCGCCGTGAGGAGCGCCAGGCCGCCTGGTCCCATGCGGAGATGGAGGCCATGGCCCAGGCCAACCGCGCCCTGGGCACCTGGCGGCTGGACGGCTGCACCCTGTATGTGACCCTGGAGCCCTGCCCCATGTGCGCCGGGGCCATTCTCAACGCCCGGGTCAGCCGGGTGTATTTCGGGGCCCGGGACCGGGAGATGGGAGCCTGCGGCGGGGTGATGAACCTGTTCATGGAGGACTTCCCCCATCCCCCCGCCCTGGTGGGCGGCGTGCTGGAGGAGGAATGCGCCCGGGTCCTGCGGGAATTTTTCCGGGGCCTGCGCAAGAAGTAAAATTTCCCTTATTTTCCCGTTGACAAAACCGGGAAAAGTGGCTATATTATGTCATATCGAGTGCAAATGCAGTGATGGGGACCAGTAGCGCTCCCTCCCGATGCCAAGAGAGCCGCCGTTTGGTGCAAGGCGGCCACGGGGGAAGCCGCGAATATCACCCCGGAGCATCCGGCTGAAACGGCATACCCGGATTAGGTGCGGACGGCGGAGGGCCGTTATCATCCCTCGCCCACGGATGGTGGGGCAGAGCGGCTGCGCCCCGGCGCGGCAACAAGAGTGGTACCGCAGAGGTTTTCCGGCCTTTGTCTCTTATGGGAGACAAGGGCCTTTTATTTTTTGCAATATAAAATGTCATGTTTATAATGGAGGTAACACATGGAGTACAAAAAGACGCTGAATATGCCCAAGTCCGGCTTTCCCATGCGGGCGGGCCTGCCCAAGCGGGAGCCGGAGATGCTGCGCTATTGGGAGCAGCTGGACCTTTACAACGAGCTGCTGAAGAAGAACGAGGGAAAGCCCCTGTTCTCCCTCCACGACGGCCCTCCCTTCTCCAACGGCGCCCTGCACATGGGCCACGCCCTGAACAAGGCCCTGAAGGACTTCATCAACCGCAGCTATGCCATGCGGGGCTATTACACCCCCTATATCCCCGGCTGGGACAACCACGGCATGCCCATCGAGTCCGCCATCATCAAGCAGAACAAGCTCAACCACAAGGCCATGAGCGTGGCGGATTTCCGCACCGCCTGCCACCAGTTCGCCGACCACTATATCGACGTCCAGCGGGAGGGCTTCAAGCGCATGGGCGTGGTGGCCGACTGGGAGCACCCCTACAAGACCATGGACCCCGGCTTCGAGGCCCGGGAGGTCCGTGTCTTCGGCCAGATGTATAAAAACGGCCACATCTACAAGGGCCTCAAGCCCGTGTACTGGTGCCCCCACGACGAGACCGCCCTGGCCGAGGCCGAGATCGAGTATCAGGACGACCCCTGCACCACGGTGTATGTGAAGTTCCCCATGAACGATGACCTGGGCAAGCTCTCCCACCTGGACAAGAGCAAGCTGAGCTTCGTCATCTGGACCACCACCATCTGGACCCTGCCCGGCAACCTGGCCATCGCCCTGCACCCCGACGAGAGCTACGCCGTGGTGAAGGCCCCCAACGGCGAGCTGTATATCATGGCCGAGGCTCTGACGGGGAAGGTCATGGGCATCGGCGGCTTCGACAGCTATGAGATCGTGGAGACCCACCCCGGCTCCTTCTATGAGAATATGCTGGCCAGCCATCCCTTCCTGCCCAAGACCAGCCGCCTGGTGCTGGCGGACTACGTCACCATGGACTCCGGTACCGGCTGCGTCCACACCGCCCCCGGCTTCGGCGCCGACGACTATCAGACCTGCCTGCGCTACGGCATGGACATGGTGGTGCCCGTGGACGACCAGGGCCGCCACACGGACTACGCCGGCAAGTACGCCGGCATGAAGACCGAAGAATCCAACCCCGTGATCCTTCAGGATATGAAGGAGGCCGGTTCCCTGTTTGCCAGTGAGGAGATCGTCCACAGCTATCCCCACTGCTGGCGCTGCAAGAAGCCCATCATCTTCCGTGCCACTCCCCAGTGGTTCTGCTCTGTGGAGTCCTTCAAGGACGACGCCATCGCCGCCTGCGAGGACGTGCGCTGGGTGCCCTCCTGGGGCAAGGACCGCCTGCGCTCCATGGTCCTGGAGCGCACCGACTGGTGCATCAGCCGCCAGCGCCGCTGGGGCCTGCCTATCCCGGTGTTCTACTGCAAGGACTGCGGCAAGCCCATCTGCACCGACGAGACCATCGACGCCATCGCGGGCCTCTTTGAAAAGAAGGGCTCCAATGCCTGGTTCGAGATGGAGGCGGAGGACATGCTGCCGGAGGGCTTCACCTGCCCCCACTGCGGCAAGAACGCCGGCTTCGAGAAGGAGAGCGACACCCTGGACGGCTGGTTCGACTCCGGCTCCACCCACTACGCCGCCATGGAGCGGGACCAGGGCTTCTGGCCTGCCACCATGTATATCGAGGGTTTGGACCAGTATCGCGGCTGGTTCCAGAGCTCCCTGCTGGTGGCCGTGGGCGCCCTGGGCCGGGGCGCGCCCTTCAAGGAGTGCCTGACCCACGGCTGGACCGTGGACGGCCAGGGCCGCGCCATGCACAAGTCTCTGGGCAACGGCATGGACCCCGCCGAGATCTTCAACAAGTACGGCGCTGACCTGCTGCGCCTGTGGGCCGGCTCCTCCGACTATCATGTGGACGTCCGCTGCTCCGACGACATCTTCAAGCAGCTGAGCCAGAATTATCTGAAGTTCCGCAACACCGCCAAGTTCTGCCTGGACAACCTCACCGGCTTCGATCCGGAGCAGCTGGTGGCCGCCGCCGATATGCAGGAGCTGGACCGCTGGGCCGTCACCCGGCTCAACAGCCTGATCCGCCGGGTGTTCGACAGCTACGACGCCTACGAGTTCCACGCCGTGTCCCACGCCATCAACGACTTCTGCGTGGTGGACCTGAGCTCCTTCTATTTCGACATCATCAAGGACCGCCTGTACTGCGACGGGGAGAACAGCCTCAGCCGCCGCAGCGCCCAAACCGCCCTGTTCCTGATCCTGGACGCCATGACCCGGATGTTCGCGCCGATCCTGGCCTTCACCTGCGAGGAGATCTGGCTGGCTATGCCCCACCGCAGTGCCGACGACAGCCGCAGCGTCCTGTTCAACTGCATGGTGCAGCCCTACGAGGACTACGCCCTGCCGGAGGACGCCATGGACCGCTGGGCCCGCATCGCCGCCGTCCGCAGCGCCGTCAACGGCGCTCTGGAGCAGGCCCGGGCCGACAAGACCATCGGCAAGAGCCTGGAGGCTGAGGTGGACGTCACCGTTCCCGCCGAGGACGCTTTCCTGGCGGAGCTGAACGCCGATACCCTGGCGGACCTGCTGATCGTGTCCCAGGTACGGGTCACCGTGGGCGACGCCCTGTCCGTCACCGTGGCCCCCGCCCAGGGCGTCAAGTGCGCCCGCTGCTGGAAGGTGCTCACCAGCGTGGGCACCGTGGCCGGGCACGACACCCTGTGCCCCCGGTGCGCCGCCGTGGTGAAGGCGCTGCCCGTGGTGGAATAATCGCCCATTTGATCTGACCAACGGGGCGGGGCCGCTGTGCCCCGCCCCGGCTGAAATTTTCGGGCGGATGCGGCATCCGCCTGCGGAGGTAAAACGTGAACGACAAACAGGAAGCAAAATTCCAGGAGCTTACCGGCCAGCCGGTGGGCCATCTGGTGTGCAAAATGGCGGTCCCCACCATCATCAGCATGATGGTCACCGCCTGCTATAACATGGTGGACACCTATTTCGTGGGCCAGCTCCACAGCAACAGCGCCACCGGCGCGGTGGGCGTGGTGTTCTCCCTGATGGCGGTGATCCAGGCGGTGGGCTTCTTCTTCGGCCACGGCTCCGGCAACTATATCTCCCGCCAGCTGGGCCGCCATGAAACCGCCGACGCCGAAAAAATGGCCGCCACCGGCGTGACCCTGGCCTTTCTGGCCGGGTGCGTCATCCTGGTGCTGGGCCAGATCTTCCTGACGCCTCTGGCCCGGCTGCTGGGCTCCACGGACACCATCCTCCCCTACGCCCGCAGCTATCTGCGGATCATCCTGCTGGGGGCCCCGTATATGACGGCGTCCTTCGTGCTGAACAACCAGCTGCGCTTTCAGGGCAGCGCCGCCTACGGCATGGTGGGCATCGCCGCCGGGGCGGTGCTGAACGTGGGGCTGGACCCGCTCTTGATCTTCGGGCTGAACATGGGGGTGGCCGGAGCGGCTCTGGCCACCATCCTTAGCCAACTGGCCTCCTTCTGTATGCTGCTTCTGGGCTGCGCCCGGGGCGGCAACCTGCGGATCCGGCTGAAAAACGTGTGCTTCCGCCGGGACCTGTTCGTGGAGATCGGCAAGGGCGGTCTGCCCTCCCTGTGCCGCCAGGGGCTGGCCAGCATCGCCACCATCTGCCTCAACCGCAGCGCCGGGCTGTATGGCGACGCGGCCATTGCCGCCATGAGCGTGGTAAGCCGGGCCATGATGCTGGCCCAGTCCGCCCTGATCGGCTTCGGCCAGGGATTCCAGCCGGTGTGCGGCTTCAACTATGGCGCGGGGCTGTATCACCGGGTGAAGGAGGGCTTCCGCTTCTGCGTCAAGTGGTCCACGGTGTTCCTGACGGCGGTTTCGGTTCTGGGCCTGGTCCTGGCTCCCCAGATCATCGCCGTGTTCCGCAACGACCCGGAGGTCATCGCCTTCGGAGCCCGGGCCCTGCGCCTGCAGTGCCTGGCCTTCCCGCTGTGCGGCGTCATCGTCATCTCCAGCATGCTGACCCAGACCATCAACAAGGTTTGGCAGGCCTCGGTGCTGGCGGTAGCCCGGCAGGGGCTGTTCTTCATCCCGGCGGTGCTGGCCCTGCCCCATATCTGGGGGGAGCTGGGGGTGCAGCTGGCCCAGCCGGTGTCGGACGTGTGCGCCTTCGCCCTGACGGTGCCCCTGGTGCTGGGGGTCCTGCGGGACATGGACCGCCAGCAGCGCCTGGAAAAAATCCGATAAAAAAGACAGGCAGCGGGCCTCACAGCCTCGCTGTCTGTCTTTTTTCATACTTTACAGGGCGGCAGCGCCGATGATACCGGCATCGTTGCCCAGCCGGGCCGCGGCGATGATGGGGATGGCCCCATCCTTACCGCCGAAGCAGTTTTTCTCCACATACCGGCGCACCGGGGCCAGCAGGCGCTCCCCCTGTCGGCTGATGCCGCCGCCGATGAGGATCACCTCCGGAGCCAGGGCGTTGACGATGTTGGTCACTCCCGCCCCCAGATAGTCGCAGAAGCGGTCCACCACGGCGTTAGCGGTCTCGTCTCCCCGGTCCGCCGCGTCAAACACGGTCTTTCCGGTGATCTCCTCCGCCCCCGCCAGCAGGGACTCCGGATGCTCCGCCGCCGCCTGCCGGGCCTGACGGATCAGGGCCGTGGCGGAGGAATACGCCTCCCAGCAGCCCCGGCGGCCGCAGGTGCAGGGCTCGCCGTCCAGCACCAGCAGGGTGTGGCCCAGCTCGGCCCCGGCCCCCCGCATACCGTCATAAATTTTCCCGCCGATGATGATGCCGCCGCCTACGCCGGTGCCCAGGGTGATGAGCACCACGTTGTCGTGGCCCACCGCCGCCCCGGCCACCTGCTCGGCAAGAGCCGCGCAGTTGGCGTCGTTGCTGAGGCGGCAGGGCACATGGAACCGCTCCTCCAGCATCCGGCACACGGGAACGTGGTCCCAGCCCAGGTTATAGGCCCGCTCCACTACCCCCGCAGCGGAGTTGCAGGTACCCGGCGAGCCGATGCCGATGCTGCAGCAGTCGCCGATGGACAGCCCGGCCTTGGCCAAAGCCGCCTCCACGGCGTCGCCCATATCCCCCACCACCTCCGCCGCCGGACGGCGGGCCAGGGTGGGCACGCTGACCCGGGAGACGATGGCGTGGCCGTCGTCCACCGCGCCCACGGCGATGTTGGTGCCGCCCAGATCAATTCCAATGCGAATCATATGATGTTCCTCCCATCCCAGGTGATGTGTTATACCCCGGCCATTTCCTTGGGGGCGGCCTGCTGGGCCGCCGGGACCAGGTCCTTGATGAAGCACCGGCGGCGCTTGTGCTGCTCCAGGGGGAAGCCCTGCCACTGGGTCTGGACCTTCTGGTTCATCTCCAGCATGGGGCCGGTCTCGGCCCAGCGGATGCCCATGTCAAAGGCACCCCGCATCACCTGGCTGATGACCACGGCGTTAACGCCCTTGCTCTGCAGGTCCGGCCGCACGGCGATCAGCAGCAGGTCCACGGTGTCGTTCTTCCGGAAGGCCTTCAGCAGATCCACCCATCCGGTGGGGAAGAGCCTGCCCTTGTGCTTGCGCAGGGCCTCGGCGATGCTGGGAGCCGCCACGCCGAAGGCCACCATCTCGTTTTCCTCATTCATAACGAAGCAGGTAAGCTGTGGGTTGATCAGCGGGGCGAACTTCCCGGCATAGCGCTTGATCTGCGCCTCGGACAGCTCCACCGTGCCATACAGCGGGGAATAGGCCGTGTTCACCAGCTGGAACACCTGCCGCACCAGGCCGGGATAGTCCAGCCGGGTCCGGGCCTTCTTCACATGGAGCTTCTGCCGCTTGAGCACATAGTTGCTGAGCTTTTCCCACCGCTGCAGCACCGTCTCGTCGGTGGGGGCGGTGATCAGCTCCTCGATCCAGTCCACATCCTTGGCATAGCCCAGGGCCTCCAGATGATCCTTGTAATAGGGGTGGTTATAGTAAGTAAAGAAACAGCTGCGGCGGTCGAAGCCCTCCACCAGCAGGCCCTCCCGGTCCAGGTCCGTGAAGCCCAGGGGGCCGTGGATCTGGGTGCAGCCCAGCTGCCGGGCCCAGTCCTCCACCGTGGCAAACAGCGCCCGGGACACCTGGTAGTCGTCGATGAAGTCCACCTGGGTAAAGCGCAGGCGGTTGGTGTGCCACTTCTCGTTGGCCTTGCGGCTGAGGATGGCGCCGATGCGGCCCACGATCTCTCCGTCCCGCATGGCCAGCCAGCACCGGGCCTGGCAATATTCGAAGGCGGGGTTCTTTTTCTTGTCCCAGTCCTCCAGGTCGTCGTCATAGGTGCCCGGGATGTACTGGGGCACGTCCTTGTATAATTCCATGGGATATTCCACAAACCGGCGCAGCTGCGCCTTGGTGGTCACCTCAACAATAGATACCATATCTGTCTCCTCCCTTCTTTCGGAGCACCTAACAGTTTACCGCCTTTTGCCGCCGATTGCAACCCGTTTGCCGCCGCCGCCCGGGAATTTCGGAAAAAATCACTGCGGCGGGATAAAAAAAGTGTTCCATATTGTGAAAAAATTTGCTATAATGTCCCTGAACACCCGCCGGTGAGGGAAAGCCGGCTTATTACGGATAGGAGGAATCATTATGATCAGAATCGGTATCATCGGCTGCGGCAAGATCGCGCAGGTGCGCCATCTGCCGGAATATGCCGCCAACCCCCATGTGGAGCTGGCGGGCTACTACGATTTGAACACCCAGCGTGCCCAGGAGATGGCCGCCCAATACGGCGGCAAGGTCTACGATTCCTATTTTGACCTGCTCAACGACCCCAGCATCGACGCCGTGTCCATCTGCGTGGAGAACCGCAGCCATGCGGAAATCACCACCTACGCCCTGTACGCCGGGAAGCACGTCCTGTGCGAAAAGCCCATGGCCGTGACCCTGGCGGAGTGCGAGTCCATGGTGGCCGCCGCCGAGCGCAACGGCAAGCACCTGATGATCGGCCACAACATGCGCTTCGACCCCGTCCACCGGAAGGCCAAGGAGCTGCTGGACGGCGGCATCATCGGCGACATCATCACCTTCCGGGCCACCATGGGCAACGCCGGCCCGGAGAACTGGTCCATGGAGGCCGGGAGCACCTGGTTCTTCGACAAGAAGAAGGCCGCCATGGGCGCTCTGTCCGACCTGGGCATCCACAAGGTGGACCTGCTGCAATACCTTACCGGTCAGAAGGTCATCGAGACCACGGCCAAGGTCATGACCCTGAACAAGCACACCGCCACCGGCGCGCCCATCACCGTGGACGACAACGCCCTGTGCATCCTGCGCATGAGCGGCGGCGCCGTGGGCACCCTGGCCGCCAGCTGGACGGTGTACGGCCACGAGTGCCAGTCCACCTGCCTGTACGGCACCAAGGGCATCATGCTGATCTATAACAACAACAATCCCGCCGCCCCCATTGAGGTCCGGAACCTGGACGGCACCAGCACCACCTACAATATTCCGCCGGAGACCAATTCCGGCGTCATCGACGAGTTTGTGGACGCCCTGGAGCATGACCGGGAGCCGGAGGTCTCCGGCAAGGAGGCCCTGTCCACCATGCGGGCCATCTTCGGCAGCATCAAGTCCTCCGAGATTGGCCGCACCGTCAGCGTCAACAGCAGCTTCGTCAACCATCTGTAAGCAAAAAACTCCCCTCCGGCTCACACCGGAGGGGAGTTTTTTTGCTTTTCAGAAAAGCCGCCAGCCGAACAGGCACGACGGTGCTGCCATCATCGGCAGACATTTCGTAGGGCCCGCTGCCCTCAGCGGGCCGGGGCGGGGGATTTCTGCATTCTTCGTCAGTCCTGGCTCTCCCTCTGGGAGAGCTGTCGGCGCAGCCGGCTGAGAGGGAAAAGCATCAACCGCCCTTTCGGCAAGCAGAACAGCCCCCGGCGAAAGCCGGGGGCTCAGCTTGTCGAAAAAGCCTCGCAGAGTTTGCCGCCCGCAGGCGGCAAATCAAGTGCAATCCGTTTTTTGCGGCGGCGTGTACGTCGCAAAAAACACTTCTCGGTCTGCAAGTGTGGAATTTGTTCGCTTTCAGCGAACAAATTATGCGCTCGGCAGACTGCAAGCCTTTTGTCAAAAAAGGGCCACGCCCTTTTTTGACAAGCTGAGCCGCCGCTCCCGCGGGAGCGGCGGCAGATATTCACTTCACCTGGCGGCCATGGGACCAGACGGCGGTGATGTTGTGGCGGTGGAGCATATAGAGGGACCGCTCAAAGCGCTCCCGGACCGTCAGGGGCCGCACCGGCTCCGGGAAGTCCCCGTCGTCCACCACGATGGCGTGGAGGGGCTGGCCCACGGCGAAGCCCTCTCCCCCGCCGAAGTACCGGTGCCCAGCGGTGGTGCCCAGATAGTACCCCTCCGGCACGGTCAGGAAGTCCTCGGACCAGTCGGTTTCCATGCGCTTGATCTTGGAGGCCCGGATGCTCATGGTGATGACCTTGTACATGGGGAGCTGTGCCCCGCCGGCGATGTCGGACCCCAGGGTCACCCAGATGCCCTGCTGCAGCATCTCCCGCACCGGGGACACGCCGCTGCACAGGTTGATGTTGGACCCGGCGCAGTGGGCCACCACCACCCCGGCCCGGCGGATGGCGGCGCACTCCCGTGCGTCGGAGTGGACGCAGTGGGCCATCACCGTGTGGTCCTTCCAGAGGCCGAACTTGTCATAGGTCTCCCAATACTGGGCGCAGTCCGGGTGCAGCTCCTTCACCCAGGCGATCTCCCCCCTGTTTTCCGACAGATGGGACTGGACATACAGCCCCCGGTCCCGGGCGATCTCCCCCAGGGCGGCCATCAGCTCGTCGGAACAGCTGGGGGTGAAGCGGGGGGTGATAATGGGCCTGACGTGCTCAAAATGGCAGCCGTCCAGCCAGCGCAGGGTCTCGGAGACGGACTCCTCCGTGGTCTCCTGGAGAATGCCGGGCAGGGCGTTGCGGTCCATATTCACCTTGCCCACATAGCCCGTGACCCCGGCCCGCTCCAGCTCCTCCATAAGGATCCAGGTGGCCTCGGTGTGCAGGGAGGAGAACATGCACACCCGGGTGGTGCCGTTGGTGATCAGGTCGGAGGCCAGGCGGCGATAGGTCCGGCGGGCAAAGTCCGGGTCTGCGAACCGGGCCTCGGTGCGGAAGGTGTAGGTATTCAGCCAGTCCAGCAGGGGCAGGTCCATGCCCATGCCCAGCATGGGATACTGGGGGGCGTGGAGGTGCATATCCACAAAGGACTGCATGATGAGCCGGTCGCCGTAGTCCGTTATGGGGGCGGAGGCCAGGGCCTGGGGCAGCGCGTCATAGACCCCCTGCACCACGCCGTCCTCCAGCACCAGATAGCCGTGCTCCCGGATGTCCAGCTCCCCCAGCCGGGGGGCCTGGATGATGTTGCCGCGTAAAACCTGTGTCATACCGCATCGCTCCTTCAGAAAAAAATAGATGGGCGCCCCGCCGGTCCACCGGCAGAGCACCCATAGCAGGGCCGTGGGCGGCCCCGTAGAAACGCCTTGCACCATATCCGCAAGGCTATATGAGCTTCCGTATGTTATACCCTGAGTATAGCACACTCAGGGGCGATTGGCAAGGCTTTCATTCCCGATGATGTCCACCACCTCGCCGATGTACATCCGGTGGACCGGCTCGTCCCGATAGAAAATGTCCTGAACGTCCCGGGGGATCTGGTCCAGGGCGAAGTCCTGGCAATAGAGCTTGCGGCAGACCAGGGTGGTCTCCGCCTGGCGGAAGGTGATGCCCTGGGGCAGGAACTCCGGCGTCAGGCCCGCCGCCGCCACCTTGTCGCCGTCCCGGCCGGAGGTGCTGCCCAGCAGGGACAGGGCCCGGCGCTGCGCCTCAGGGTAAAAGCTGACGGTGAAATAGTCGTTTTGCTCCATGAATTCAAAGGTATAGCGGTTCTTTTTCACATACACGGTGGCCACCGGCCGTCTCCACAGGGTGCCCAGGCCGCCCCAGCTGATGGTCATGGTGTTGTAATGCTCCGGGGTCCCCGCCGTGACCAGGGCCCACTGCTTGTCGAATTTCCGGAATACGTCCGCTTCCAGGTGCATCATACCGGCACGCTCCTTATTATAAAGTAAGGCCATTGTATCACACCCCGCCCCCCGGGGCAAGATGGAGATTTTTTCAGCAAGACGATGAGAGCATCACCAGTAGAGCACCTGTAGGGGCCGGGTTCTACCCGGCCCAAAAGCAGCGGAATGGCGGGCGGGGCAGAGCCCGATTGCGGCGATGCCAAAAGACGCCGGAGGGGGTCCCTCCGGCGTCTTTTTTGCGCAAATGGCGCAATATATTATTCAATTGAGATAATATAGTAATACACAGGCTGGCCGCCGGGGAGCAGGGACACCTCCGCCTCCGGGCAGGCATCCGCAAAGCGCTGCTCGGCCCGCTGGGCGTCCTCCTGGGTAACGCCGTCGCCATAGAACACGGTGATGAACTCCGCGCCCTTGTCCGCCGCCAGAGCTGCCAGCTGATCCAGCAGGGTCTCCAGCTTCTGATCCGTGCCGAACAGCTTCCCGTCCGTCAGGGCCAGATAGTCCCCGGCATTGATGGCGAAGCCATCGAAATCGGAGTTCCGGGCGGCATAGGTCACCTGAGCGGTGACCACGTTCTCCGCCGCCTCCGTCATGGCCGCCAGGATCACCTGGGGATCGGCCTCCTCCGGGTCCACCGCCATCATGGCGGAGATCCCCTGGGGCACGGTGTTGGTGGGCACCACGATGACCTCTTTTTCCGTCAGGCCCACGCACTGCTGGGCGGCCATGATGATGTTCTTGTTGTTGGGCAGCACGAACACCACCTGGCTGGGGGTGCGGTTCACCTCCTGCAGAATGGCCTGGGTGGAGGGGTTCATGGTCTGGCCGCCGGACACGATGCGGTCCACGCCCAGATCCCGGAAGGTGGCGGCCAGGCCGTCACCGGCGCACACCGCCAGGAAGCCGTAGCGCTTCTCCGGGGCGGCCACGCCGCCCTCCATGGCCTCCAGCTCCTCCTCCACGGCGTCCAGATCGTCGGTGCTCTGGGCCTGCTTGCCGGCCGCCAGCTCCTCCGCCTGGGTGCGCATATTTTCGATCTTGGCCAGCTCCAGGGTGCCGTATTTGGCGGCCTCCGTCAGGGCCTGGCCGGGGATATCCGTGTGCACATGGACCTTGAAGGCCTCGTCGTCCTCGCCGATGACCAGGCTGTCGCCGATGCCGTCCAGATACGCCCGGAAGGGCTCGATGGACACGCCCTCCTTCTTGCGCACGATGAACACCGTGTCATAGGTAAAGGTGATGTCCTCCAGGCTCAGGGCGCCGAAATCCGCCTTATCCTGGGCCTTTTCGTCCTCCTCCACCTGGGGCAGCTCCTCGCCCCGCAGGGCCCGCAGCATACCGTCCAGAATGATGAGGTAGCCCTTGCCTCCGGCGTCCACCACCCCGGCCTTTTTCAGCACCGGGTTCATGTCGATGGTCTGGGCCAGGGTCTCCTGCCCGGCCAGAATGGCCTGCTCCAGCACGTATTCGGCGCTGGGGTTCTCCTGGGCGGCCTGGGCGGCCCGGGCGGCGGCCAGCCGAGACACGGTCAGCACCGTTCCCTCGGCGGGCTTCATCACCGCGCCATAGGCGGTGGCCACACCCTCGCCCATGGCGGCGGCCAGGGCCGGGCCGTCCATCTCCACCAGGCCCTTGGCGGACTTGGAAATGCCCCGGAACAGCAGGGACAAAATCACACCGGAGTTCCCCCGGGCGCCCCGCAGCAGAGCCCCTGCGGTGATCTTTGCCGCCTCGCCGACGGTGGCGGGCTCGGACTTTTTCAGCTCGTTGACGGCGGTCTGGATGGTCAGGCTCATGTTGGTGCCGGTGTCGCCGTCGGGCACCGGGAACACGTTCAGATCGTTGATGGCCTGCTTCTGCTGGGCGACACAGGCAGCGCCGAAGGCGATCATCTGCTTGAAGGCGCTGCCGCTGATTCTATCTGTCATCTCTTTGTTACTCCTTTGGCCGGGTGCTTACACGGTAACGGAGTCCACGCACACGTTGACCTCGCGGACCTCCACCCCGGTGTTTTTGGTGACCACATACTTGACCTCGCTCATGATGGAGCGGCAGACCGTGGCAATATTGACGCCGTTTTCCACAACGATGTGCAGCTCGATGGAAACGGTGCCGTCCTCGTTATAAGTGACCTTCACGCCCTTGCTCATGGCTTCCCGCCGCAGCAGGTGCACCAGGCCATCGGTCATGCTGCGGTAGGCCATGCCCTTGACGCCGAAGCAGTTGGTGGCTGCCGCGCCGGTGATGGTGGTGAATACCGCGCTGCTGATGGTGATCTCGCCCTGACCGGTTTGAACCTTAATCATAGCTAACTTCCTTTCTATAGACTGCCGCCGGAGGGCGGCATAAGCACAATAATATAGGGTATTATATACTATTTGTCCGGCAATAACAAGAAGAATATTTTAAACAAATCTGCCGATTTCCGTAACATTTTCTTAACATTTGACCAAACAAAGACCATTCCGCCCTGAAAATACGCCCTCTGTGCTATTTCCCGACACTTTTTCGTCCGCCGCCCGGCTACAATAGGGGGCAAAGGAGGGCTTGTCCATGAAACTTCTGCCACTGCCCCGGGAGAAACGGCGGCTGCTTGAACCCCTGGGCCGGGCGGCCCTGACCTGCCTGCTGACGGCCGGCTCCTTCGGGGGCCTGTGCGCCCCGCTGCCTCTGGCCATCACGGCGGCGGCCGGGCCGGGACTGCCGGGCCTGTGCTGCGTGCTGGGCTGCGGACTGGGGGCGTTTCTGTTTCTGCCGTTTCAGGCGGGCCTGCGGCAGCTGGCGGCGGCCATTCTGATCTTTTCCGGCAGCATCGCCTTTTTCGACACGAAATTTTTCCCCCGGCGGTTTTTCCGGCCGGGCCTTGCGGCGGCGCTGCTGCTTCTGGTGCAGTCGGCGTATCTCATCGCCCGGCCCATCCGGCTGTGGGCCCTGTGCGTGTTCTGCATGGGCCTCACCGCCGCGGTCACGGACCTGCTGCTGCGCCGCCGGGACCGGCTGCCCCTGCTGCTGGCAGCGGGGCTGTGCCTTTCGGCGGGGGCTTTCCGGATTGTCGGAATATCGGTCGGAATGTGCCTGACGTGCGCTTTTCTGATGCGCAGCGTCCGGCAGATGGAACCGGCCCGGGGGGCTGCCTGGGGGGCCGCCATGGGGCTGTGCCTGGGTCTGCTGGGGGATGAGCCGGACCTGGCGCCCATGGCGGTGCTGGGGCTTTCCTGCGCCGCTTTGTCCCGGGTGCGTTCCGCCCCTGCCCCGGTGTGTATCGGGACATTCTGGGCCATTGGCGGGGGCTGTACTCTGCTGTTCGGGACAGAGGAGCCGCTTTATCGGATGATTGAGCTGTTTTCGGGCGGAATTCTGTCCCTGCTGCCGCTGCCCCGGCTGAGTCTGCCGCCGGAGAAAAAACGGGCCCAGCCGGAAAAGCCGCCCCGGCCGGACCGCCTGGCCAAGCCCGCCGCCGCCCTGCGGGACCTGTACGACAGCTTCTTCCGGGGCACCGCTCCGGAGAAGCCGGAGAATCCATCGGTGGTATTTGACCGGGCGGCGGAGCAGGTGTGCCGCCGGTGCATCCTGCGGGATACCTGCTGGCGGCAGAATTACAGCGCCACCTACAACGCCTTCAACGACGCCTGCCCCCGGCTTTTGCAGCGGGGAGAGGCCCAGGCCGGGGATTTTCCCCTGTATTTCACCTCCCGGTGCGTCCATTTGTCGGATTTTGTGGGGGCGGTGAATGTGGAGCTGCGATCCTATCTGCTGCGGCAGCAGTACCACCGGCGGCTGTCGGAGGTCCGGGACCAGGCCCGGGAGCAATATGCCCAGCTGGGGGATATGCTGGCCTCCGCCGGTCCGGCGGTGCCTGCCGGTGCCCAGGCCATGGGCTATGGGGTGGCCTCCTCCCTGCGGCCCCGGCAGGGCCAGAGCGTCTGCGGCGACCAGCTGGATACCTTCGAGGTGGGGGACACCGTGTATCTGCTGCTGTCCGACGGCATGGGCAGCGGCGAGGCCGCCCACCGGGAGGCGGCCATGACCGTCCGGCTGCTGCGGCAGTTTCTGGAGGCGGGGATCGAGCCGGGCCCGGCTCTGAAAACCCTGAACACCGCCCTGTCCCTGCGGGGAGAGAGCGGCGGAGGCTTCACCACCATCGACCTGCTGGCCCTGCAGCGGGCCAGCGGACAGGCCGCCCTCTATAAATACGGGGCCGCTCCGTCCTATCTCAAGCGCAGCGGCAGCGTCAGCCGCTATACCGGCCAGTCCCTGCCCGCCGGGCTGCAGGCCGTCCGGGAGGCCCCGGAGTGCACCCGCTTGCAGCTGACCGCCGGGAGCTTCTTCGTGATGGTCTCCGACGGCATCGCCGACGCCGGAAACGATGAGTGGCTGCAAAATCTGCTGGCCGGATGGAGCGGCCGGGACGCCAACGCCCTGGTGTCTCTGATCCTGGCGGAGTCCCGGGGCCGCAAGGGGCTGGAGGACGACTGCGCCGTGCTGGTGCTGCACCTGTCCTCCGGCGAAAAAAAGCCGGTGTAAGGGGGTATATTCCCCTATGCGGCGGGCATACTGAAGCTGTCAAACGAAATCGCAACAGAGGAGGGCATAACTCTTGGTAAAAGGACTTTCCCGCCGGGTCATCGTGGTGGATTCCCCGGACCCGCATATTTTCGAACAGGCCATTTTCATTGTGCGCAACGACGCAGCCGTGGGCAGCGGAGGGGTCACCTCCCAGCAGGTGGTGGACCAGGCCATCCGCATTGCCAAGGATTATGCCCGGACCCACGGCGCACCGCCCCGGCGGCTGCGTATGTCCCCGTGGCTGGCGGCCCTGTTGGGGGGCGCGGCCATCGGCGCGGTGTGGCTGCTGGCCATGCTGCTGTAATACCGCTTTTTTCTTTCCATTTTTCTGTTTCCCTCTTTCTGCTGTCTGCATCTAACTGTCAGATTGTACTTTCTGTTGCTCTTTAACTGAAGAGTTTAAGGATCAGGAATCTGTCCTTCCTGACTTTTAATATAATTTCGCACTGATTGTCTTTGGTCTGAATCCATTTTCATCCAGTGCTTCAAGAATCTTCTTCTTATGGTCTGTTCCAAATGCTTCCATGGTGATACGAAGTTCTACCGCTGCGTTTCGATTCGCACTTACAAACTGATTATGCTCAAGTTTGATAATATTACCCTGGACATTTGCGATCGTCTCTGCCACGCGTGCAAGCTCACCCGGCTTATCCGGAAGAAGCACGGATACGGAGAAAATACGGTCTCTCTGGATCAGTCCATGCTGAACGATGGAGGACATGGAAATCACATCCATATTTCCTCCACTCAGTACACAGACAACTTTCTTTCCTTTACAGTCAAGCTGCTTCAGTGCTGCCACAGAAAGAAGGCCCGAATTTTCTACGATCATTTTATGATTCTCAACCATATCCAGAAATGCTCCGATCAGCTCATCATCTTCTACCAGAAGAATATCATCTACATTTTCCTGAACATACGGCAGATTCTGATCTCCGACTTCCTTTACA
>OGLX01000659.1_pt1 | contig 22009 bp, 19 predicted proteins | sample 1572821 | NCBI WGS metagenome assembly OGLX01 (sample SAMEA2581908, study PRJEB24529) | metagenome | biome: Human gut stool | place: China | collected 2011 | reverse complement strand
GCTGGCAACGTAAAGCTGCTTAGCCATTATCTCAAATTTTAACGAACTATTGATATTAAATAGAAAGAATGAACAAACGCGAATATGCTAAGGCAAACCTCGACTGGCTTGCCGCAAAAGCTGAAGAAGAAGGTGTGATTGCACTTCCGGAAGGTATATATTATAAGGTGTTGAGCTCAGGAAACAACGACGGAAAGCATCCTACTCCACGCTCCATCGTTACGGCTCATTACACCGGTCGCACAATAAACGGCAAGAAGTTCGACTCGAGTCGTGGCGGCGCTCCTATTGCGTTCCGCCTGAGCGATTTGATAAAAGGTTGGATTGTAGCCATGCAACAGATGTGTGTAGGCGACAAATGGGAAGTGTATATCCCTGCAAATATGGGATACGGCAAGTTCTCGCAGCCAGGAATACCTGGCGGTTCGACACTTATATTCGAAATAGAATTATTAGGAATAGCGTAGCAATTGCTACACTATTCCTTTTTTTATATACTTCATCAAGAACTTTGAGTGTACTTGATAAGACAATTAGTCGAGCAACGTCGAAGCTCTTACACGCGACAACGTCTCTGGTGTCATCTGCAAATAGCTTGCTATGTATACAAGCGGAGCGCGAAGCACCACCTGCGGCATAAGCTTACATAACTTCTTGTAACGATCCTGTGCAGTCTCGAAGCGCACAAGGTCGGCATGTACCTGAGAAGTAATAAGGCTCTCCTCAAGAATTTTGCGATAAAGAATCTGTATGTTGACGTTATGCAGAGCCACTCTCTCAAGGTCTACCTTAGGAAGAGCATACACGACAGTAGGTTCGAGGGTTTCTATCTGGAGATGGGTAGGTTCCTCCTTAAAGAGGCTTTCTATACACATCACGATAGTATGATCCTGCGCAAGATGTTCTGTCACTTCCTTACCATGCTTGAAGTAGAACTGGCGCATCAAACCACGGTCGATGTAGTAAAAGTTACGGCATACTTCACCCTCCTTAAGCACCAGTTCCCCTTTCGGGTACTTAATCGGAACAAGAATGCTTTCAAGAGCATCAAGCTCTTCATGCGTCATAGTACTGTATCTTCGCGCTAACTCGCGAGCCACGTCGCGAGTATTGGCGTTGAACTTCTCTTTCATAAGATACTTTCCTTTCTATTCTATTTTTTAGTAAACAAGTTGAGTTTATATGTAGTCTAATAGACAAGTCTCTTAGTCGAGTTTAAGCACGGCGAGGAAAGCCTTCTGCGGCACTTCCACGTTACCGATTTGCTTCATGCGTTTCTTACCCTTCTTCTGCTTCTCAAGCAACTTACGCTTACGACTGACGTCACCACCGTAACACTTGGCTGTAACGTCCTTGCGCACACACTTGATGGTCTCGCGAGCCACAATCTTTGCGCCGATAGCTGCCTGAATTGCAATATCGAACTGCTGGCGCGGGATAAGGTCTTTCAACTTCTCGCACATCTTGCGTCCGATTGTAACGGCATTGTCCTGATGTGTCAATGCAGAGAGTGCGTCTACCGGCTCACCGTTAAGCAGAATGTCGAGCTTTGCAAGACGCGACGGACGGAAACCGTCGAGATGATAGTCGAACGAAGCGTATCCCTTGCTGATCGACTTCAACTTGTCGTAGAAATCGATGACAATTTCGCCCAATGGAAGCATGAAGTGCAACTCAACACGATTGCCACTAACGTATTCCTGATTGATAAGTTCACCACGCTTGTCGAGACAGAGCGTCATAATCGGACCGATAAAGTTGGTGGTTGTGATGATTGTTGAGCGGATGTACGGCTCTTCAATATGGTCAATCATTGTCTGTTCCGGCAATCCTGACGGGTTATGAACTTCCTTTACATTGCCATGCTTGTCATAAACCATGTACGACACGTTGGGAACGGTTGTGATTACGTCCATATTGAACTCACGATCAAGGCGTTCCTGCACAATCTCCATGTGCAAGAGTCCGAGGAAACCACAACGGAAACCGAAGCCAAGCGCTACCGACGACTCGGGAGAGAACGTGAGCGAAGCGTCATTAAGCTGCAACTTCTCAAGCGAAGCACGCAGATTCTCGTAATCATTCGGGTCGATAGGATAAACTCCGGCGAACACCATCGGTTTCACTTCCTGGAAACCTGCAATAGCCTTGTCGCATGGACGTGTTACGTGAGTGATTGTATCACCAACCTTAACCTCAGTAGCATCCTTGATACCCGAAATAATATATCCTACCTCACCTGTCTCAAGTACATCGCGAGGCACCATATCCATTTTCAGCACACCAACCTCATCGGCAACGTATTCCATACCGGTGTTGAAGAACTTCACCTTATCACCCTTGCGTATCTCGCCATTCTCTATCTTGAAGTAAGCGATGATACCACGGAACGAATTAAACACAGAGTCGAAGATAAGCGCCTGAAGCGGAGCTTTCGTGTCACCATTAGGATGCGGCACTCGCTCTACGATTGCAGCAAGCACTTCGTCGACGCCCTCACCAGTCTTACCCGATGCGCGCAGAATGTCTTCGCGCTTACATCCGATAAGCTCGATTATCTCGTCCTCCACCTCGTCCGGCATAGCGCTCGGCATGTCTATCTTGTTGAGCACGGGGATAATCTCCAAGTCGTGCTCAATAGCCATATAGAGGTTAGAGATGGTCTGTGCCTGCACACCCTGTGTAGCATCGACAACGAGCAAAGCACCTTCGCAGGCAGCAATGCTTCGCGACACTTCGTAAGAAAAGTCGACGTGCCCCGGAGTGTCAATAAGATTCAATATATACGTTTCGCCATTATGCTTGTACTCCATCTGGATAGCGTGACTCTTGATGGTTATACCACGCTCACGCTCCAGATCCATGTTATCCAACATCTGGCCTTCAGTTATCTTGATAGTTTGTGTACGCTCCAACAATCGGTCGGCAAGTGTCGACTTGCCATGGTCGATATGAGCAATAATACAGAAATTCCTTATATTATTCATTGATATATATCAGTTTTTACATGCAAAATTACTTATTTTTTCTGACAATTAGGTATCTTTGCACAAGAAAAACAACTAAGAAAATGAAAACGTTTTTATATTGCGCCATAGCAAGTGCCATGCTGCTCTGCAGTTGCCACGAAAGTATTGAAAAACGCGCCCAGCGCGAGGCCCGTGAATACACGGAAAGAAACTGCCCCACTCCGGTTCTCAACTACATGCGTACGGATAGTGTTGTCTTCGAAATGAACACGAGGACATACCATTATTATTGTTCGATAATGGACGAGTTGGACGACGCTAAAGTATTCGAAATGAACCGCAAACTTATTGTCGACAACTTCATGAAGCAAATTGACGAAAGCACAAGTCTGCGCGCCTACAAGCAGGAAGGCTTCAACTTTGCATTGACTCTGCATTCGGGCAAGGACTCGAAAGTGAAGTATTTCGACAAAGTGTACACGCCGGAAGAGTACAACAAATAAGTTGAGAATCGAGAGTTAACAATCGAGAGTTGAGAGTTATGATATGTAAAATTCCAACAATTTCAAAAACAATCATTGGTAATCATAACTCCCAATTCTTAATTCTCAACTCTCAACTGGACAAACACTCAATTCTCAACTGGACAAACTCTACGGCAGTTTCGGATACTTGCTGAAGTCGGGCTTGCGCTTCTCAAGGAACGCCTTGCCACCCTCCTGCGCTTCATCAAGCATATAATAGAGCATTGTTGCGTCACCGGCAAGTTCCTGAATACCAGCCTGGCCGTCGAGTTCGGCATTGAGACCAGCCTTTATCATACGCAGAGCGAGAGGCGAACGCTCCATCATTGTCTCAGCCCACTCTACGCAGGTGTCCTCAAGTTCGTCGAAAGGCACAACCTTGTTGACCATCCCCATTCGCTCAGCCTCAACAGCCGAATATTGACGGCAGAGGAACCAAATCTCGCGAGCCTTCTTCTGACCTACGATGCGAGCCAGATAGCTTGCGCCGAAGCCAGCGTCGAACGAACCCACCTTAGGTCCGGTCTGTCCGAAGATTGCGTTATCGCTTGCAATGGTTAGGTCGCACATCAAGTGAAGCACATGACCGCCACCGATAGCGTAGCCGTTGACCATAGCGATAACCGGTTTAGGCAGCGAGCGGATCTGCTTCTGCACGTCGAGCACATTAAGACGAGGCACGCCATCCTCACCAACATAACCGCCGCGTCCCTTCACGTGCATGTCGCCACCCGAGCAGAACGCCTTATCGCCTGCGCCGGTAAGGATTACGACGCTGATGCGCTGCGCCTCACGACACCATGCGAATGCCCGCGACATCTCCCATGTGGTGCGCGGAGTGAATGCGTTGCGATAGCGCGGACGATTGATCGTTATCTTCGCTATACCATTATATTCTTCGAAGAGTATCTCCTTAAAGTCGAAACCTTCAATGGTTTTCCAATTTCTTGTCTCCATATATTCCTTGTTTGTTATATAATGAGGTGCGCCGTGTCACGACGGCACCGAAGTTAATAGCCCATCTGCTCCAAAGCTGCAGCAAGCTGGTCAGGACAACTTGTGTCCTTACTGCCGCAGGTGATGCCCTTGAGCGTCCGCTTTATCTCTGCAGCCGGCTTGCCGACAGCGAGGGCGCAGATACCCTTAAGGTTGCCGTTGCAGCCGCCGAGGAAAGAAAGGTTGCGGATGATGCCGGCTGCATCAACGTCGATAGTGATAAGTCGGCTGCATGTGCCGCAGGTTACATACTCCAAATGATTCATGCCTAATATTGTTATCTTCTAAAGCGTTCCGCAGGAACAACACTTGCGGAACATCTGTTGTCAACTAAAAAAAGAGTGGCTGTAGCCAACCACTCTTTTCAATATTTTTTATTCTTACTCTTACTCAGCCTCTTCCGGCTTCATGTTTGTGTAAACGTTCTGTACATCGTCAAACTCCTCAAGGCGCTCAACCATCTTGTCGATGGTAGCACGCTGCTCAGCGTCAAGGTCCTTAAGGTCGTTAGGTACGTATGTGAACTCGCCACCGATATCTTCAAAACCCTGCTCCTCGAGGAACTTCTGGATTTGTGCGTAAGCCTTTACATCGTCACCGTAGATAGTGATTGTGCCTTCCTCGTCGTCCTCGTCGAACTCGTCCTCAACGTTGAAGTCGATGAGCTCAAGAATAAGCTCTTCCATGTCCACGCCGTCTTTCTTCTTAAAAGTGAACACGCACTTGTGGTCGAAGAGGTAAGAAAGCGAACCAGTTGTACCGAGTGTACCGTTGAACTTGTTGAACACCGAGCGAACGTCGCCTACAGTACGTGTAGTGTTGTCGGTAAGTGTGTCAACGAAGACAGCGATGCCATGAGGGCCATATCCCTCGTATGTTACTTCCTTGTACTCGCTCTGGTCCTTACCCATAGCGTTCTTGATAGCACGCTCGATGTTATCCTTCGGCATGTTCTCGCGCTTACATGTAGCGATAATAGAACGGAGTGACGGGTTGTTTTCAGGTTCCGGACCGCCTGCCTTAACAGCGATAGCGATCTGCTTGCCCAGACGGGTGAATGTCTTAGCCATGTGGCCCCAACGCTTCAGCTTTGTAGCTTTGCGGTATTCAAATGCTCTTCCCATTTTGTTTTATATTGTATTTTTATTGTTTATTATCTGAGTTCTGCTCCCAACTTTGTCTTCAGGTTGTTGATGAGCTTAGACATGATAGCCTCAATCTGCTTGTCGTTGAGAGTCTTTGTCTCGTCCTGCAGAATGAAGTTAACGGCGTAGCTCTTCTTGCCTTCCGGCAGGTTCTTGCCTTCGTATACGTCGAAGAGTTCTACGCTCTTGAGGAGCTTCTTCTCGGTCTGACGTGCAATCTGCTCAATCTGCTCGAATTGTACATTCTTGTCGAGGAGCAATGCGAGGTCGCGGCTTACCGACGGGAATTTGCAGATGTCGTGATAGAGCACCTCGTTCTTCTTGATAGCGCGCATCATGTTGTCCCAGTTGATGTCGGCATAGAACACCTCCTGCTCGATGTCCATCTTCTTGAGCAACTTGTGCGAAACGATGCCCATCTCGCAGAGCACCTTACCAGAGCGTGCCTTCAGAGCGAGCGCCTTGCCGAACACGTTGTTGTCTGACGACTCTGTAACGACGATGCCCGGGTTGACACCCAAGCGTGTGAAGATGTTCATCACATAAGCCTTCAATTCATAGAACGACGACTGCTCGTCAGCGTGTGCCCATGAGCCTTCAACGCGCTTGCCAGTGAGCCACATGCCGAGATGCATCTCCTCGGTATAAGCCTTTATCGGGTCCTCGTCGTTCTTCTTCTCCGGCGAGTAGTGGTAGCAGTTGCCGAACTCGAAGAAGCGCAGGTTAGGCATCTTGTGATTCACGTTGCGACCTACACTCTCCAAACCGCCGAAGAGCAGAGTCTGGCGCATAACACCGAGGTCAGAGCTCAGCGGGTTCATCACCTTTACGGTTGTCTCCTCTGTGTAGCGGTTCAATTCGGTATAGTATGCCGTCTTTGTGAGCGAGTTGTTGAGAATCTCGCGGAAGCCGCAGCCTACGAGCTGTTCTCCCACTACGTTCTGCCAGTGGTATGCCTTGTCCTCGTCGCCGAGGATTGTAAGCGACGACTTGAGCTGTGTTGGAATCTCTACATTATTATATCCGTAGATGCGCAGAATATCCTCCACAACGTCGCACGGACGCTGTACGTCTACGCGATAAGCCGGCACGTCGAGCAGCAATCCCTCGGCTGTCTCCTCAACGATCTTCATATCAAGGCTCTCCACGATGCTCTTTATCATATCATTGCCGATCTTCTTGCCAATCAGACGGTCTACATACTCGAAGTCGAGCTGCACACGTGCGTCGGCAATCGGAGTAGGATATACGTCCTTTATCTCCATGCTCACCTTTCCGCCAGCCAACTGCTTGCAAAGGATGGCAGCCTGCTTCAAGGCGTAGATTGTACCGTTCGGGTCGATGCCGCGCTCGAAGCGGTAGCTTGCGTCGGTGCTCAGACCATGACGGCGTGCGCTCTTGCGTATCCATGTCGGGTGGAAGTAAGCGCTCTCCAGAACAACGTTTGTAGTTGTGTCGTATGTGCCCGAACCCTTACCGCCAAAGATGCCAGCGATGCACATCGGCTCGTTGGCGTTGCAGATGCTGAGGTCGTGCTCGCCAAGTGTGTGCTCCTCGCCGTCAAGAGTGACGAACTTTGTACCTTCGGGCTGAGTGCGCACAACAATCTTCTTACCTTCCACCATGTCGGCGTCGAAGCAATGCATCGGCTGACCGTATGCCATCATCACATAGTTGGTGATGTCGACGATGTTGTTGATAGGACGCAGACCTACAATCTTCAGTTTGTCCTGCAACCACTCGGGGCTCTCCTTCACCTCGCAGCCTGTGATGCTTACACAAGCATAGCGGCGGCAAGCCTCGGTGTTCTCTATCTCTACGTCGATAGGCATGTCGTTGTTGTCGACGTTGAACTCAGAGCAGTCGGGACGGTGCAACGATGTCTCGTGACCATTGCGCTTGAGCCAAGCATAGAGGTCGCGCGCTACGCCCCAGTGAGAGAGTGCGTCAGAGCGGTTGGCTGTGATGTCTATCTCGATAACCCAGTCGCTCTCCAAGTGATAATACTCGGCAGCAGGCTGACCGACGGGAGCATCCTCCGGCAGCACGATGATGCCATCATGAGCGGTGCCCACGCCTATCTCGTCTTCGGCACAAATCATACCAAAAGACTCTACGCCGCGGAGCTTCGACTTCTTGATCGTAAACTCGCTGTCGCCGTCGTAGAGCACGCAGCCCAGGTCGGCAACGATAACCTTTTGACCAGCAGCTACGTTCGGTGCGCCGCAAACAATCTGCTGCGGCTCGCCCTTGCCGAGGTCGACGGTTGTGATATGAAGGTGGTCTGAATTAGGATGCAGTTCGCATGTGAGCACCTTGCCCACGTACAGACCTTTCAATCCGCCACGGATAGTCTGCACTTCTTCAAGAGCGTCTACTTCGAGACCGCATGATGTCAGCGCGTCGGCTGTCTCCTGCGGTGTGAGATCGAAATCGACATACTCCTTAAGCCATTTGTATGAAATCTCCATTATATTGATTTTATTTTGTTTACTACTTGAAACTTTGTGCAAAAGTAATAAAATTTGAGAAAGTGAGCAAAATTATGAATAATAAAAGTAGCAAGAGTTGCGTAGCAATGTTAAATTGCACACTATCAGATACAAAAAAAGAGAAACGCTTGCATAAAAACGTTTCTCTTTTCAGTCGGGGCGACAGGATTCGAACCTGCGACCACCTGGTCCCAAACCAGGCGCGCTACCGGACTGCGCTACACCCCGTTTTCAAATTGCGAGTGCAAAGGTACAATTATTTTTTGACACAGCCAAAATTTAACACATGTTTTTTCACCAAACACCGCAATAATCGAAACAATAATGCACAATAATAGCAAATAGCATGCCACACTTTCCTACTCCACCTTTACTTGCAGACTCCAAACCGCATAACGCAAAAGGCAGGCAATCCACACGGAAAGCCTGCCTTTTGCTGCATATAGAAATAATACATTAGTCCTTAATGATGTCAAGTTCCTTGAACACACGCTTTAGAATCTGAACGCCACGCTCTACTTGCTCCTCTGTATGGGTAGCCATGAGCGCGAAACGCACGAGAGTATCCTGCGGGGCGCAAGCCGGCGGAATAACAGGGTTGATGAACACGCCATACTCAAAAGCCTTTGCTGTAGCAACGAATGTCTTCTCTACATCGTGAACATAGAGCGGAATAATCGGACTCTGTGTCTCACCGATCTCAAAGCCCTCTTCCTTGAAGCGGCGGAGCGCGTAGCGTGTAACCTTCCAAAGGTCGTCGATGCGCTGCGGCTCATTCTGGATGATGCGCAGCGCCTCAAGAGCAGCTGCTGTAGCAGCCGGAGTGTTAGATGCGCTGAAGATGTATGTGCGACAAGTGTGGCGCAACCAGTTGATTGTGTCCTTATCGCCAGCGATGAAGCCACCGATAGAAGCCATCGACTTAGAGAATGTACCCATGATAAGGTCGACCTCATCGGTAAGTCCGAAGTGGTCGCAAACACCACGACCCTGCTTGCCAAACACACCGAGACCGTGAGCCTCGTCTACCATAATAGAGCAGTTGTACTTATGCTTCAACTCTACAATAGCAGGCAGGTTAGCAAGGTCACCCTCCATTGAGAACACGCCGTCAACGATGATGAGCTTGACAGCCTCCTCTGGAAGGTTCTTCAGCACGCGCTCAAGATCTTCCATATCGTTGTGCTTGTAGTGAAGCTGTGTAGCAAACGAGAGACGACGTCCGTCAACGATGCTGGCGTGGTCACGATCGTCGCAGATGATATAGTCGCCACGACCTACAACTGCGGGGATTACACCGCTGTTCACGAAGAAACCTGTAGAGAAACAAAGAGCGTCGTCCTTGCCGATGTACTCAGAAAGTTCTTTTTCAAGCTGTACGTGAATATCGAGCGTACCGTTGAGGAAGCGGCTACCTGCGCAACCAGAACCGTATTTGTCGAGAGCCGCCTTACCAGCATCGATGATGCGCTGATCGCCGGTAAGTCCGGTATAAGCGTTCGAGCCGAACATAAGGACCTTGTGTCCGCCCATTTCTACTTCTGTGCCCTGCTTGCTCGTAATCTCACGAAAATAGGGATAAACACCTTCTGCCATGTACTTCTGTGGAAGGCGATAGCTTTTATACTTTTCTTGTAACTGTCCCATTATAATTTAAATAGGTATATTTCAAATTTGTTATTTCCAAGGTGCAAAGGTACGAAAAATATGTTAAACACGCACATTTTTCGCAAGAAATATGACTTTTTGATATTTTTCACCAAACGAAATTCCTACGTATAACATTATTTTATTATCTTTGTGCCTTATTTATAGCATTAATAAATATGAAGAAAAAAGCCATTTTCATAATCAACCTCATTTCAGGCACGTCGGACAAGGCTGCCATCCCCGGACTGATCGACCAGCTTCTTGACAAAGAGAAGTTTGAATATGAAATCGCAATAACCGAATACGCCGGACACGCCTCGGAGATAGCCGCCAAGGCTAAGGATGACGGCGTAGACATGGTTGTGGCTGTCGGAGGCGACGGCACCGTAAACGAAGTGGCACGCGCCATCGTGCACTCCAACACCGCTCTCGGCGTCATACCGTGCGGTTCGGGCAATGGACTGGCACGCCACCTGCAGTTGCCTATCAACGTAAAGAAGTCGATTGAAATAATAAACGCTTTCGAGGTGCGCGATCTCGACTACGGCATCATCAACGGCTACCCGTTTTTCTGCACTTGCGGAATGGGATTCGACGCCTTCATCAGCCTGAAGTTCGCAGAGGCTGGCAAACGCGGACCGCTCACATATATAGAAAATGTGCTGCGAGAAGGACTCAAATACGAGCCAGAGACATATACCGTGATGGCAGACGACGAGACGAGCCAGCACAAGGCATTCCTCATATCGTGCGCCAACGCGTCCCAGTACGGCAACAACGCATATATCGCCCCGCAAGCTTCCATGAGCGACGGACTGATGGATGTTATCATCATGGAACCGTTCGGACTCATCGACGCTCCGCAGATAAGCATCGAGATGTTCAACAAGACGCTCAACAAGAACAACTCGAAGATAAAGACATTCCGCTGCAAGAAGCTGCACGTTCATCGCGACACCCCAGGCGCCATCCACTACGACGGCGACCCCGTAATGACTGGTGCGGACATAGACGTCGAGCTTAAGCCGAAGGGAATAAAGATTGTAGTGAACCCGTTCGCCGACAGGAACCAGCGCAAACCGAATGCGCTACAAAACGCCGCTACCGAACTGTTTAACGAGATAAATAACATACGCGAGGAAATAAGCAAGAGTCGACAGAAACTGCAGCAATGGAGCAAAGCTGTGCAGAATAAGCTCGACTTGTAATACAGCGGAGGCGCTACGCCTCCACCAACACATCTTTACTATCACGAATGTTTGCTTTTAAGAAGTTTGTAATCCACCAAGACCGCTGCGCCATGAAGGTGGGCACCGATGGCGTGCTACTCGGAGCATGGGCTAATGGCGGCTCATGCATTCTCGACATTGGCACTGGCACCGGACTCATTGCGCTCATGATGGCTCAGCGTTTCGCTGACGCCACCATCGACGCCGTTGAGATAGACGCTGAAGCCGCCGCTCAGGCGCGCGAGAACGTAGCCGCCACTGCATACGCCGACCGCATCAGCATTGCAGAAACGGCTATCCAGCTTTACCCTACTCACCACAAGTACGACGCAATAGTGTCAAATCCTCCTTTCTTCATCGACAGCCTTATCAACCCCAACGCACAGCGTACTACAGCAAGACATGCTTGTGCGCTGAAATACTGCGAGTTATTCGCCGCCGTGAAAGCGCTACTCGATAGCGACGGCGAGTTCAGCGCTATAATACCTACGGAGTGTCTGCAAGCGTTCATTGCGGAAGCTTATAAGGCAGGACTTGCGATGTCACGCCAATGCGCCGTGCGCACCACCCCACGCAAACAGCCTAAACGCCATCTTGTTGCGTTCCGTCACGCCTACTGCAGATGCGAGAGAGAAATGGAGGAAGTATGCCTGCAAGAGGCAGACGGATCGAGATCAGAATGGTACGTTAATCTGACCGCTGATTTCTACATAAAATAACAGCAAAAATTCACTCATTAGCAGAATTTTAAGTAACTTTGCACGGAAATACACACGCCCCGATACACAGATAACGAGATATGAATAAGAGAACGAGTACTTCAATACAGATGATTGCCGATTACGACGGCGATATTTCAAATTTGTTCAACGTAAATATAGAAGGCGAATTGCCAATCCTTGCCACACGTAACATGGCAATGTTCCCGGGAGTGATTACTCCTGTCATCATCGGAAGAAAACAAAGCCTCAATCTGCTCGACCATTTACGCAAGAAGCAGGACATAAGTTTCGCTGTGTTCTGCCAACACGACCAGGAGGTTGAGCATCCAAGCACCAACGATCTCTTCGAATACGGAGTTTATGCACGCCTCGTAAAGATACTTGAACTGCCCGGACCTGGCAATAACATTACAGCCATAATTCAGGGCTTGGGTCGTTGCCGTCTGAACAAGCTCACGACCAACAAGCCGTTCCTCATGGGCGAAGTGGCGCCGGCGATGGAGGAGCTACCCGCTGCCGACGACAAGGAGTTCAATACCGCAATGGAGGACTTACGCTCAACAACCATAGAGTATATCAGACAGAACGAAGACCTGCCAGACGAGTCACAGTTCGCTCTGAACAACATATCGAATGATGTTATAGCAGTCGACTTCGTATGTACGAATCTGCCCTTCTCCATAGACGACAAGGCAGAACTTATCTCTATAAGTTCTATCAAGGATCGTGTAATCAAGACGCTGAAGGTGCTACACAAGGAGATTCAGTTGCTCGAACTGAAGCAAAATATCCGCACAAAGACTCGCGAGGATCTCGATGAGCAGCAGCGCGAATACTTCCTGCAGCAGCAGATTAAGAACATCAAGGAGGAACTTGGCAGAGGCGAAGGTTCGCCGGAACGCAAGGAACTTGAGCAGAAAGCGGCTAAGAAGAACTGGTCGGAGGATGTTGCAAAGATTTTCCGTAAGGAACTCGACAAGCTCGATATGTTCAACCCACAAAGTCCGGAGTATAGCATACAGTTCAACTATCTGCAGACAATGATTGCTTTGCCTTGGGGCGAATATACCAAGGACAATCTCGACCTGAAACGAGCACAACGCATTCTCAACCACGACCACTACGGCATGGAGAAGGTGAAGGAACGCATCCTCGAATACATGGCTGTGCTGAAGTTGCGCGGCGACCTCAAGTCGCCTATCATTTGTCTCTACGGTCCTCCGGGAGTCGGCAAGACTTCGCTCGGAAAGAGCATCGCTGCAGCAATGAAGCGCAAGTATGTGCGCATGTCGCTTGGCGGTCTGCACGACGAGAGCGAGATTCGCGGACACAGACGCACATACGTCGGAGCAATGCCCGGCAGAATCATCAAGAACATTCAGAAGGCAGGCTCTTCAAACCCTGTGTTTATACTCGACGAGATTGACAAGGTGACGCAGAACACCATCAACGGCGACCCGTCGTCTGCGCTGCTCGAAGTGCTCGACCCAGAGCAGAACAGCGCTTTCCACGACAACTATCTCGACGTCGACTACGACCTTTCAAAGGTGCTCTTCATTGCAACCGCCAACGACCTCAACACCATACCGCGTCCGTTGCTCGACCGTATGGAGCTTATCGAAGTGAGCGGCTACATCACAGAGGAGAAGATAGAGATTGCGAAACGCCATCTTATACCGCGCGAGATAGAAAACTGCGGACTCGACAAGAACGAGGAGAAGCCTACATTTACAAAGGCAGCTATCGAGAGAATCATAGAGCAATATACACGCGAAAGCGGCGTACGTCAGTTGGAGAAGCAGGTGAACAAGGCTCTGCGCAAGATTGCTTACAAAAAGGCGCTCGACAGCGAGGTGAACGAGAAGATTACGCCTAACGAAATTGAAGGATTGCTCGGCAAGGCTCCATTCTACCGCGACATCTATCAGGGCAACAGCTATGCAGGTGTCGTTACGGGCTTGGCTTGGACAAGCGTGGGCGGCGAAATTCTGTTCATCGAGACTTCGCTCAGCAAAGGCAAGACGGGCAAGTTGACGCTCACCGGCAATCTTGGCGACGTGATGAAGGAGTCGGCTGTCATCGCTCTCGAATATGTAAAAGCACATATCGACACACTCGGCGTAGACTATCGCATCTTCGACAACTGGAACATTCACATCCATGTACCAGAAGGTGCTACACCGAAGGATGGTCCGTCAGCAGGCATAACGATTGCAACATCAATTGCCTCGGCACTCACTCAGCGTAAGGTGCGCAAGAACACAGCTATGACCGGCGAGATTACACTCCGCGGAAAGGTTCTGCCTGTTGGTGGCATCAAGGAGAAGATTCTTGCAGCAAAGCGTGCCGGCATCACCGACATCGTAATGTGCCAGGAGAACCGCAAGGACATCGAGGAGATTCCTGAGATGTACCGCAAGGGTGTGGAGTTCCACTACGTCGAGAACGTACAAGATGTGTGGAAGTTTGCTCTCACCGACGAAATTGTAGACAACCCTATTGATTTTAAAATTGAAGAAGAAAAGAAAGAATGACTTTTGAACTGCAACATACCGACCCATGCAGCGACGCTCGCACAGGTTTAATCACCACCGACCACGGACAGATAAAGACCCCGATATTCATGCCTGTCGGCACGGTAGGCTCCGTAAAGGGAGTACACTTCAACGAACTCCGCGAACAAGTAAAGGCACAGATAATTCTGGGCAACACCTACCATCTGTACCTTCGCCCGGGTCTTGACACTCTACAAAAGGCAGGCGGACTGCATAAGTTCAACACATGGGACCACCCGATACTCACCGACTCTGGCGGCTTCCAGGTTTTCTCGCTCACCGGCATACGCAAGTTGCGCGAAGAAGGCTGCGAGTTCCGTTCGCACATCGACGGATCGAAGCACATCTTCACACCGGAGAACGTGATGGATACGGAGCGTATCATCGGTGCCGACATCATGATGGCATTCGACGAGTGCCCTCCGGGCGAGAGCAACTACGAGTACGCAAAAAAGAGTCTCGGACTCACTCAGCGCTGGCTCGACCGTTGCGTCAAGCGTTTCAACGAAACAGAGCCGCTCTATGGTTACAACCAGAGTCTCTTCCCTATCGTGCAGGGCTGCAAGTACAAGGACTTGCGCCGCGAAGCAGCAAAGCACGTAGCCGACAAGGGAGCTGACGGCAACGCTATCGGTGGACTGGCTGTGGGCGAACCTACAGAGGTGATGTACGAGATGATTGAGGTGGTGAACGAGATTCTGCCAAAGGACAAGCCTCGCTACCTTATGGGCGTCGGCACTCCGCAGAACATACTTGAGGCTATTGAGCGCGGCGTAGACATGTTCGACTGCGTGATGCCTACACGCAACGGTCGCAATGCAATGCTCTTCACTTACGAAGGCACAATAAATATACGCAACAAGAAATGGGAGCAGGACTTCTCTCCTATCGACCCTGACGGATGCGATATCGACCGCATTCACACTAAGGCTTATCTACACCACCTCTTCAAGGCGCAGGAGCTGCTGGCTATGCAGATTGCGAGCATTCATAACTTGGCATTCTACCTGCGACTGGTCACCGACGCACGCAAACACATAGAGCAAGGCGACTTCGTACAATGGAAAGCAAGCGTTATAGACAATCTCGGAAGAAGAATTTAAATGAAAATAAAGAACATCAGGCGTTTACACAAGCTGCTGCATTTGCAGCAGACCTTGCACAGAAAGACAAAAGGGATACGCACGGCTTGGGCATGGTTATGCCACAAGCTGCGCTTCCTTAGTGTCTTGAACGTGATAAACCCATTCCATTATATCAGTATTCTCGACTGGTATATCATCCGCAAGTTCATCGGCACATATATCTACTCCATCATACTGATCATCTCTATCAGTATCGTGTTCGACGTGAACGAGAACCTCGTAAAGTTCGCACAATACCACGCACCGCTTAAGGCTATCGTCTTTGACTATTACGCCAACTTCGTGCCTTACTTCGCCAACTTGTTCAGTCCGCTATTCGTATTCATCGCGGTGATTTTCTTCACATCAAAGTTGGCATCTAACTCCGAAATCATATCCATGCTCGCCGCGGGCGTATCATTCCGACGCCTCATGCGCCCTTACATGATTTCGTGCGTACTCATCTCTACTTTGTCCTTCTTCCTTAGTGCATACATCATTCCGCACGGCACGGTTGTTAGACAGAACTTCGAGACGATGTACAAGAACAAGAAGAAGAACACATCGGCAGAAAATGTTATGCTGCAGGTGGACAAAGGTACGATTGCGTACATACAGCATTATGACAACAACCAGAAACGTGGCTACGGATTCTCACTCGATAAGTTCGAGAACAAGAAACTTGTTAGCCACCTAACGGCAATGGATGCGCAGTATGATACTATCTCCGACTCGAAGTATCACTGGACTCTGTCTAACTGGAAGATTCGCGAACTGCGCGGACTGCGCGAGCATATCACAAGCGGAACCAAACAAGACACCATAATACAGATGGAGCCGACAGACCTCGTCTATTCGAAAGGTCAGCAGGAGACATTCACCAACCCCGAATTGAAGGAGTATATCGGCAAGCAGCGCAACCGCGGCAACGGCAACGTAGTGCAGTACGAAGTGGAATACCACAAGCGAATAGCCTCGTCATTCGCTTCGTTCATCCTCACGACAATCGGTCTCTCGCTGTCTTCGCGCAAACGTAAAGGTGGCATGGGTATGTATCTCGGTATGGGTCTCGCCCTGAGTTTCGGATACATCATGCTGCAGACCGTATCGTCTACCTTCGCCATCAACGCCAATACGCCACCGATACTGGCGGCGTGGATACCGAACATCATCTTTGCTATCGTAGCATACTTCTGCTATAGAAAAGCACCCAATTAATAATAATATAAATAATAACACAATATGTATTTCGACGAAACACAACTCAACGACAATGTGCTCGACGCATTATATGACATGCGCTTTGACCAGTGCACACCTATTCAAGAGAAATGTATACCGCCAATACTCGAAGGCCGCGACCTTCTTGGCGTAGCACAGACCGGAACAGGAAAGACAGCAGCTTATCTGCTCCCTATACTCTCTAAACTCGACGATGGTGGCTATCCGCACGATGCCATCAACTGCGTAATCATGAGTCCAACACGCGAACTCGCACAGCAGATTGATCAAGCTATGCAGGGCTTCGGCTACTATCTCAACGGCGTGAGCAGCGTAGCTGTATACGGCGGCAACGACGGCAACCGCTACGATCAAGAGCTGAAAAGCTTCCAGATGGGTGCCGATGTGGTTATCGCCACACCGGGACGCCTTATCAGCCACATCTCTCTCGGCTCTGCCGACCTGAGCAAGGTGAGTTTCTTCGTTCTCGACGAGGCAGACCGCATGCTCGACATGGGATTCTCTGAGGACATCAAGATGATTGCAAGCAAACTGCCTGCTACTTGTCAAACCATCATGTTCTCGGCTACTATGCCCGAAAAGATCGAAGAACTGGCAAAGAGTCTGCTGAAGAACCCCGTGGAAGTGAAGATTGCTGTGAGCAAACCTGCAGAGAAAATCAAGCAAAGCGCATACGTATGCTACGAGACACAGAAGATAGGCATTGTAAAGGACCTCTTCCGTAAAGGCGATCTCAATCGCGTAATCATCTTCTCTGGCAAGAAGCAGAAGGTGAAGGCTATCAACCGCACTCTGCAGCAGATGAAAATCAACTCAGGCGAGATGCACTCAGACCTCGAGCAGGCTGAGCGCGACGAGATTCTCTACAAGTTCAAGACCGGACAAATCGACGTGCTCGTGGCTACTGATATCGTGGCTCGCGGCATTGACATCGACGACATCGCAATGGTTATCAACTTCGATGTACCGCACGACCCGGAGGACTATGTCCACCGCATCGGTCGTACAGCACGTGCACAGCGCGACGGCGTTGCCATCACATTCGTAAGCGAAGACGAAATCAGCAGCTTCAAACAGATTGAAAAGTTCCTCGGACGTGTCGTAGACAAGAACGAACTGCCGGAAGGTCTCGGTGAGACTCCTGACTACAACGCTCCTCGATCAAGAGGCAGAGGCGGAAAGGGACGCGACGAGAAGCGCCCAAGAAACGGTTCTAAGTCAAACCGCTCACAAGGCGACAACAAGCGCCGCGACAACAACAGAAAGAAGAACGGCGCCAACGATCAAAACAACGGCGAGAAGCCTGCTACAGAAGCTCAGCAGACTGATAACGCTCAGGAGAACGTAGCCGCTACTACAAATCCCGACAACACGCAGACAGCACCGCAGAAGAAGCGCAGACGCAAACCTAACCGCAAGCCTGCCAACGCTGAAGCTGGCAACGTTCAGCAAACAGAAAAGGACGCTAAGGACAGCAACGAGAACAAAGGCGACAACGCAAAGAAACGCAACGAGCGCCCTGCTCGCAATAATGAGCGCCCTGCTCGTGACGGCGAACAGCCAAAACGCAACAATCAGCAGCGCCGTCAGCGCAAAGACAACGCTTCACGCCGTTCAAACCAGAACCGCAAGCAGGATAGAAAGGATAATGCACAAAGCGCAAATGCAAAATCCACACCGAATGTACCGGCAGTAAAACAGCCAACAACACTCACAACTATCCTCAAAAAGCCCTTAAGCTGGATAAAATCGCTCGGGAAGAAAAAAAATTAAAGAAAATAGCAAAAAAGGTACGCAAATATTTTGGAGTTTCAAAATAAATGCGTACCTTTGCACTCGCAATTAAGGAACAACACTTAATGCTTAATAAAAGAAGGCTCCGTAGCTCAACTGAATAGAGCATCTGACTACGGATCAGAAGGTTGCAGGTTTGAATCCTGCCGGAGTCACACAGAGTTCAAATAGAGTTTTAAAACTCCATGAGAATTTCTAACGAATAAAAATAAGAGAAGAGGATATTACTTTACGTAATGTCCTCTTTTTCTGTATATTACGCTTCCCTACTCTAACAGAAAGCAGACGATTTGACTATTATTAAAGGTGTGGACACAGTGTCTAACTTCGTGGCTAAACCCAGCCAAGAGGAAAAAGCGGTACAAAAAAGTACAGCGCGATACAAATTTGTGTTACACTTCGTGTTACACTTTAGTTTGAATTTGTGTTACACTTTTATTTGCTACCCTACTTTTCCCTTAAAAGCCGGTAAAACCACTAAAAACTTTAAGTGCAATGAAAAAAAATTTAGTTGATGTCGTCTTTGACAGAAGAAAAATCGCAAACTCTAAAGGTTACGGCCATTTGGAGGTAAGAATTTATCTCGGTCGCGGTGGTCGCAAATATATTAATGTAGGTAGATGCAAACCTAACGAATGGAAAGAGTTTGCTGACTCAAAAGAGACAACCGACATTATTAAGAAATGTGAGGGCATCATTACTGCAATGGAGGTACTTGAAGAGGATATGACTGTCGAAAACTTCAACTTCCATTACTCCGGCGAGATAAAGAAGCCGAAGGAGATTATGGAAGCGGAAAAGAAAGCGGAGAAGGATTCGTCCAAAAAGAGCTTCATATTATATATGGAGATGGCTCTTGAAGATGAGGAACTGCGTCACGGCTCTTGGAAAAACAAGCGCGTCGTGATTGATGCCGTAAAACGCTACGGCAAGCTGAACACTTACGGCGATCTTACACCTGCTCGTATCATGGATTTCGACAAATGGCTTCACGATGGCACTCGTACCGATGTCACCTGCAGCGGTTATCACAAGAAAATCCACAAATGGGTGCGACAGCTTGTAGAAACAGAAGAGATAGAGCGTGATCCTTACGCTCGCGTGACAATCAAGCACGGCAAGAGTAAGGAACGCACTCCTCTTACAGAAAACGAGCTTAAGAAACTGCGCGAGTTTCCTTTTACGGGTAAGCTGGAGCGTGTGCGTGACTTGTTCATCTTCTCTGCTTATACTGGTCTCGCCTATGTTGATACACAGGTGTTCAACTTTGAGCAGATGACTATATTCCGTGATGGTCTGTACTACGTTGACGGAAGTCGTGTAAAAACCGGAACACGCTTCTTCGCCCCTATCCTTGGTCCTGCCATGGAGGTGCTGAAAAAGTATGATTTCAACCTTCCTCATATCAGCAATCAAAAGGCTAATGATTACCTCCATGTAATTGAAGCTCAGCTCGGGTTGATTCATAGTCTGACTTTCCATTCGGGGAGTCACAGTAAATTCTTTTATTTATTGAATATCAGCGAGTTGAGCATTTTAAAGAATGTGACTGCTAACGATTTAGAAACGAGCTATATTCTTTTTCTTTCACAACTTTGCAATATACAAAGAACGCTTTGATTTCGAGTGCAAAGTTAAATCTAATTTCTGAAAAACAACATTTTATGCTGTGATTTTACAAAATATTAAGATTAGTCTTTGCAAAGGTAAAAGAGTAGTTACCAACAGTAATTTTCATGTAACGTCATTTTAAGAGTATGGCAAAAAGAACATATTCATAAACGCATATATGTATCTTCCCATATTGGGAAATCAATTGCTTAGTTCCATTTTTGCAGATTATATTTCTATTTTGTCTAAATTACGACGGAATACAGCAGATATTCAAGGGATTTGGATGGATTATCAAAATAAAACGTTATTTTTGTAGTATAAAAACGATAAAAATATGAAGTTAAGCACTATGAGAGAAATAAATCCCAAAGAAACCACCCGTGCATATGCATTTGAGCTTTGGATGAAAGCCCCGATGCCAATGGTTACGTTTTTCAAGATTTTGGATGTCAGTCGTCTTGTTAAAATCAGCAAAAAGTCAGGTATGAAATTCAATATGCTGATGTGCTGGTGAATCGGCAAAGCGGCAAGCAGTATCAAGGAATTTTATATGCTGCCTGTCGGAGACAAATTGATGCAATATGATGCTATTGCGGTTAATACCATTGTTATGAACAAGGACAATGAGGTCAGTTCATGTGATGTGCCGTTTTCTGATGATTTGCAGCTATTCAATGAAGATTATCTGAAATTGACAATGGAAGTAGCCCGAAGCTGTGAGAACCACGATTTGACAGAAAGCATGGTAATAGGGACTTCCGCACTGGCCCAATATGAAATTGACGGTGCGGTAGGTATGTACAGCGGTATCTTCAACAATCCGTTTATGATATGGGGCAAGTACCATAAAGGTTTCTTCAGAACGACACTAACGGTTTCATTCCAATTCCACCACACTCAAATGGACGGGGCACATGCTGCAAAGTTCCTGGATCGCCTGCAGCAGGAAATCAATAAATTACTTGTGTAGCGATGAATCTGGAAAAACAAAGATTGATACTTCGTTCCTGGACAGAACACGATGCAGAGTCTCTTTATAATTATGCCAAAGTTCCAGCTATCGGCCCTATTGCAGGATGGCCTCCTCATACATCTGTGGAAAACAAAAACAAAAAAATATACAGGAAAAATTAGACAAAAATCCGGATTATGTAATGTGTAAAAAATAACTTCCGCAGTTTTCTGCGGTTAAGAGCAACATTTGACGAGATAGTTCCATTTGGAGAGCTCATCATCAAGAATGATACGTTTGCTCTTGTTTGATTCGTAAGATTCTTCAATGGGTCTTTTCGTTTCATACGTTCTTTGATTTATTGTAGCGATAATGGAGAGTCCTTTCTTTGTGACGGTAGCCTCTGCTCTCGTTCTTGCATTCTCAATGGACAAGAGTGGTGCGCCACTCCAACTTCTTGAAATTGGTCCAAACATGCAATGCTCTATAGGATTGTATTTGGAGCAATATGGAGGGTAATGTACCATGATGATATTTACCCCTATGGTTGAAGCCAACTTCATCAAAGCTTGTTTTACTATATGGTGCGAACATGCATTAGAACCGCCACCATTACAGAGAAAGCAGATTGTGTGGGCATTTGGGTATTTCCATTGTAGGAATTGTTGCCAAATATGAATGAAATTGTCACAGACAAACTCAGCGGTGTCATGGCTAACCCCCAATGTTAAATAGCCAGTATTAGCTCCAACATCATAGATGCCATAAGGGACTATGATTCCATCCGAAAAGCTCTTGAAATCATGGTCATAAGCCTTAGGCTTCCCCTTGCAAGAGACTGTGCCTTGACGTTTGAAGTTGCCAATCATCTCCTTCTTCTTTGTGTCAATACTGAATATTGGGATGCCATAAGTTTCACACTCCGAACGAATTTTTTTGGATTTTCTAACTCGCTCTAATTTGGACTTTGATTGAAAATCAAGAAGTTGGGCGTTTGCCTA
>OGLX01000641.1_pt1 | contig 22511 bp, 18 predicted proteins | sample 1572821 | NCBI WGS metagenome assembly OGLX01 (sample SAMEA2581908, study PRJEB24529) | metagenome | biome: Human gut stool | place: China | collected 2011 | reverse complement strand
AGTCTGCACCAAGATGTTCTAATTTTTTTTCGTGTTCAATAAAAGCGCCTTGAACGGCGAGTACTGCGATTGTCATTATTTGCCTCTTTCTGCCATCAGTAATTCAATTTCCTGTTCGTTGATTCCGACCATGGCTTCTCCAAGCCCGGCAGATAATTCTGCGATCAGTTTTGCATCGGTATAGTTTGTGACGGCTTTTACGATAGCAGCTGCACGCTTGGCAGGATTGCCGGATTTAAAGATTCCGGAACCGACAAAGACACCTTCTGCTCCGAGCTGCATCATTAAAGCAGCATCTGCCGGGGTAGCGACACCGCCGGCAGCAAAGTTAACCACCGGAAGTTTTCCGTTATTATGGACATAGACAACCAGATCATACGGTACCTGTAATTCCTTTGCTGCTTCGAAAAGTTCATCTTCCCGCAGGCTGACAACTTTTGCAATCTGGCTGTTGATTTTTCTCATATGGCGGACAGCCTGTACGACATCACCGGTACCAGGTTCCCCTTTGGTACGGATCATGGAAGCTCCCTCATTGATACGGCGGAGAGCCTCACCGAGATCCCTTGCACCACATACGAAAGGCACCTTGAAATCTCTCTTATTGATATGGTACACATCATCAGCAGGTGAAAGCACCTCAGACTCGTCAATGTAGTCAATCTCGATTGCCTCAAGTATCTGAGCCTCCACGAAGTGACCGATACGGCACTTTGCCATGACAGGGATGCTGACAGCCTCCTGAATTCCCTTGATCATCTTTGGATCGCTCATTCTTGAAACACCGCCTGCGGCTCTGATATCAGCAGGGATTCTCTCAAGCGCCATGACAGCACATGCACCGGCAGCCTCGGCTATCCTGGCCTGCTCCGGAGTCGTGACATCCATGATGACACCGCCCTTGAGCATCTGAGCAAGACCTTTGTTGAGTTCGTATTGAGTATTCTTATTGTTCTCCATTTGTTAAATCTCCTTTTATTTTTATATTGCTTTTATGTCAATTTATATGACGGAAGTAGCAAGGTGTGAGCAAATGCATTCCGGTGGCGCAGGCGGCGTGTACACTCTCGTGAGAGCGCATAGCGGAGCTGCTTAGATACTGTTGAATTATGCCCAAGAGAACCAGAAATGCACCGGCATGGAAGCCGGGGCAAGGAGCTATCGAGCCATGGAGGGCGAGTAGCGACGGTTTCGTCTGGCATAGAAAAACTATAAGGCATAATTCTTACAGTATCTTGGCAGCAAAGCGTAGCGAACACGAGAGTGTACACGCCGCCTGAGCCGCCGGGCTGCATTTGCTCACACCAGCCGCATATCATGGTTGCAATATTACGCTACATCTGGTAATATTAAAATATTCAAAATAAGGAAAATAAAAATGCCAGAAAGCGGTGAATCAAATGCTGACCTACGACCTCACAAAAACAGACGGACCACTCTACAAATGCCTGTATGAGTGCATCAAAAACGATATATCACAGGGAAAATTAAGCTCCGGGGAGAAAATGCCATCAAAACGTACCCTCGCCAAGAATCTGGGAGTTAGTACCATTACGGTTGAAAATGCTTATGACCAGTTGATAGGCGAGGGCTATATGTTTGCAAGACCAAAGAGGGGCTATTTCATAGCCGATGTGTCAGATATCAGGGTAATCAAGGCACCGGTGCAGAAGGAGCTTAGCATAAAGCTGCCTCCTGAGCAGGATGAGAGTATATTTGACTTCTCGTCAAACAGGACAGACTCAGGCAACTTTCCGTTTTCCATATGGGCAAAGCTCATGCGAGAGACGATTTCCCTTAGGGAGCAGGAGCTTTTGTCGGTGTCGCCGTGTGGCGGAGTGAGAGAGCTTCGGGAAGCGATAGCAAGCCATCTGTCATCGTTTCGCGGTATGAATGTGGACCCGGACCAGATAATAGTCGGAGCGGGAACAGAGTATCTGTACGGACTGCTTGTGAAGCTTTTGGGTACGGACAAGGTATACTGCGTGGAGGATCCGGGCTATAAGAAAATCAGCCAGATATACGAGTGTAATAATGCAAAATGCCTGCCGGTGCAGATGGATGAGCAGGGCATCAGCGTGGAGCTTATAAAGAAAGCGAACGCGCAGATAGCACATATCAGCCCGACACACCATTTTCCGACAGGAATCACCATGCCTGTAAACCGCCGCTATGAGCTTTTGGCATGGGCCAATGAGAGCAGTGACAGATACATCATAGAGGATGATTATGACAGTGAGTTTCGCATGAACGGACACCCGATACCGCCCATCCTCTCGATAGATGCGTGTGAAAAGGTCATCTATATAAATACATTTTCAAAGTCTCTCACATCCACCATCCGAATCAGCTACATGGTGCTGCCGGAGCATCTGGCAAATGAGTTTTACAGGAGGCTTTCATTTTACTCATGTACGGTATCAACCTTCGAGCAGTACACGCTGGCACGATTTATCAGCGATGGCTATTTTGAAAAGCACATAAACAGGATGAGGCTGCACTACGGCAGAAAGCGCCAGAGCGTGCTTTCATCCATAAAAGACTGCTTCCACGAAAAGGAATGCAGGGTAATAGAAAATGACTCCGGATTGCATTTTATCATACAGTTTGACACGAACATTCCGGACAAAACAGTTGAAGAGCTGCTATTGAAAAAAGGTATAAAGCTTCAGGCGATTACCCATTTCAACCTGAGTAAGCCAAAGGAGGACAGGCATCAGTTTATTATCAATTACTCCAATATTGATGCAGACAGGATAATGGATAAGCTCCTTATAATAAAAGAGACGATACTTTAAGAAGACATATTAATGCATGTAAAAATTTGACATAGATTTTACATACATCTGATAGAGCATTTTACAAAGCATCCATATAATGTATTCTCGAAGACAAGAAATTTATTACATGTTGCAGGAGATACAAATGGAGAAAAAAATCAAAATTCAGGTTCGCGACCTGAATCTGTATTATGGCCAGAATCATGCACTGCATGGTGTCAATATGGACATAAAAGAAAACAGCGTGACAGCGCTGATCGGACCGTCAGGATGTGGTAAGTCCACATTTTTAAAGTGTATCAACAGAATGAATGATCTGGTTGACAACGTCAGAATCGAGGGAAGCATAGAGATAGATGGTGAGAATATATATGCACCATCAGTCGATACAACCGTACTTCGCAAAAAGGTCGGCATGGTTTTCCAGCAGCCGAATCCGTTCCCGATGAGCATATATGACAATATCGCATATGGCCCGAGGGTGCATGGCATCAAGGATAAAAAGATACTCGACCAGATAGTTGAGGAAAGTCTTCAGGGTGCTGCGATATTCAATGAAGTTAAAGATAGATTAAAGAAATCTGCCATGGGCCTTTCAGGGGGACAGCAGCAGAGACTGTGTATAGCGAGAGCTCTTGCCGTACAGCCTGAGGTGCTTTTGATGGATGAGCCGACATCAGCGCTTGACCCTATCTCTACTTCAAAGATAGAGGATCTCATGGAGGATTTAAAGAAAAAGTACACAGTTGTAGTTGTAACACATAACATGCAGCAGGCAGTGCGTGTATCGGACGATACAGCCTTCTTCCTTGTAGGAGATATGGTTGAGTTTGGTGACACAAAGACAATTTTCTCATATCCACAGGACAAGAGAACAGAGGATTACATCACAGGGAGGTTTGGTTAATGAGATCGAAATTCGACGAGCAGCTTAAGAAGCTGAATGAAGAAATGATGCACATGGGAAGCATGATTGAGGAGTCAATCCAGAAAGCAATCGAGGCATTTATACATCAGGATGCCGATAGCGCCAAAGCCATCATGGAGGGCGATTCAGAGATAGACAGAGAGCAGAAAAAGATAGAGAGCCTGTGCTTTAATCTGCTCATGCAGCAGCAGCCTGTAGCAAGAGACCTTAGAACAATTTCTGCAGCGATGAAGATGGTTACTGATATGGAGCGTATAGGAGACCACGCAGCCGATATCAGCGAGATGACCATTTTGATGAGCAGTGACAAGCCATACAGGGTCAATATAGAGCATGTAAAGAGCATGGCTTCAGAGACAATGCTTATGCTTATCAGAGCAATCGAGGCATATGTTGAGAAGAACAATGACAAGGCTCACATAGTGATGAAGCAGGATGATGTGGTTGATGAGCTTTTTGATAAGGTAAAGGCTGAGCTTATTGATTTCATCAGGGAGCATCCGGAGGATGGTGAGCAGGCAGAGGATCTTCTCATGGTTGCAAAATACTTTGAGCGTATCGGAGACCATGCAACAAATATTGCTGAGTGGGTTGAATTTGCGCTTGATGACAAGGTTCGTAAGTCATGATTTAATTATCACACACAAATGAAAGGTATACATCGAATTGCAAGCAGGCATGCATCGATGATACCTTTTTACCATTTAATCATGAAATTTATACAGACGATGGATTTTACATAAATTTTACATAAAACCATCGTCTGTTTTACATTACTAATGTATAATCGAAAGTAAAGAACAGGTAAATTTTTTACATAAGATTTTTGAAATGGAGAAAGCAATGGCACTTATTTATATTGTAGAGGACGACGAGAGCATACGTGAGATAGAGACAATTGCTCTGAAAAACAGTAATTACATCGTCAGTGCATTTGAAAACGCAAAGGAATTTTACAAGAAGCTGGATGAGCTCGTACCGGATCTTATACTGCTTGATGTGATGCTTCCGGATGAGAGCGGCTACGATATTGTCAGAAAGCTCAGAAAACGTCCGGCCACACAGGAAATTCCTATTATAATGGTCACAGCCAAGACCACAGAGATGGATATGATAAAAGGGTTTGACGGAGGCGCAGATGATTACATCAAAAAGCCTTTCTCAATCATGGAGCTTATCACAAGAGTAAAGGCACTGCTTAGGAGAACAGCGAAGGAGGAGCCGAAGCTTTTAAAGCTGGATGATCTGGTGATTGACCATGAGCGCCATGTGGTTACAGTGAACAATGAGCCGGTCGACCTTACATACAAGGAGTACGAGCTTTTAAGGCTTCTGATGGGCAGTCAGGGCATAGTCATGACCAGGGAGGTCATCATGAGAAGCGTCTGGGATACTGACTTTGAGGGCGAGACACGTACAGTGGACATGCACATAAAGACACTCCGCCATAAGCTGGGTGACTATGGCAGCAGGATAAAGACAGTCAGAAATGTGGGCTATGTTATAGAATAATAGCTGTTATAATGATTTCTAATATACATAAGCGGAGCGTACAGCATGAAAAAAAAGATTAATTACTATCTGGTAGCAACAGCACTTTTTGTAGCAGTTGCCACTATGGTTTCCATGACAGTAATCAACTATTACCTCTTTCAGAAGCAGGTAAAGGAAGACCTGCATGTCATGGCAGAGACAATAGAAAGCACCGGAATACTAAAACAGGATATAAATGAAATCCCGCAGATTGACGTGGAGGGTATTCGTGTCACTTGGATTGACGAGGACGGCACAGTGCTGTATGACAATCAAAATGATGTGAAAAAACTTGAAAATCATGGCGATAGACCGGAAGTTGAATCAGCATTTGATAAAGGTACGGGAGACAGCGTGAGAACCTCAGCCACCATGAACAGCAATACCTTCTATCATGCCATAAAGCTTAATGATGGAACGGTACTGCGTGTTTCTATTGCAGCAAGAAGTATATGGAACATGTTTGCAAGCAGTATACCTGCCATGCTTATAGTGACGATTATCATAGTAGGAATATGTGTGGTACTCGCCAAGAGCCTGACCAGAAAGCTCATGAAGCCAATCGAGACACTCGCAGGCAACCTGGAGCAGGCCTCTGTCATCCAGAAAAAGACAGAATACAAGGAGCTCGTGCCGTTCATGAATGCGATAAGGATACAGCATGAGGGCGTGCTTGCCGCGGCAAAGAGCAGACAGGATTTCACAGCCAATGTGTCACACGAGCTAAAGACTCCGCTCACAGCCATCTCCGGCTACGCAGAGCTCATAGAAAACGGCATGGTCGAAAAGGAGCAGCAGATTCATTTTGCAACTGAAATCAGAAGAAATGCACAGCGCCTGCTTTCCTTAATCAATGATATCATAAAGCTCTCTGAGCTTGACTCCAGCGAGGCGCAGCAGGGCTTTGAACAGCTTAATCTATACGGTCTGGTCAAGGACTGCATGGAAAATCTACAGGTGAATGCCGAGCAGAGAAACGTAGCACTCAATTTTGACGGCACTGACTGCATGGTACGAGGCAACAGGCAGCTTCTCACGGAGCTCGTTGAGAATCTCTGCCAGAATGCTATCCGCTACAACAATGATGGCGGTACCGTAAATGTGACGGTACACAAGCTGGGCGGCAAGACAGTCCTCACGGTCGAGGACAACGGCATAGGCATCCCAAAGGACCAGCAGGAGCGCGTCTTTGAGCGCTTCTACAGAGTGGACAAGAGCCGCTCGAAGGAGACCGGCGGCACAGGCCTAGGGCTTGCGATAGTAAAGCATATAGTGGAGCTGCATGATGCAGGGCTTACGCTCGACAGCGAGGTGGGGCGTGGCACAACAATAAATGTGGAGTTTTAGCTCCGCCTTTTTACGTCTCCTGCGCCATACCGGGCACACAAGCTCTTGCAAAATCGAGGCGCAGTGTTTATAATAATTTGTTAGCAGCGAAAACAAGGCAAGACCAGGAGGAACAGCCATGTATCAGGAAATATCAAAATTACTTATGTACGGAGATTTATCTCAGGACGAGATACTTTATAAATTGGGCCAGCTCTTTGAGCAGTTTGAGGTGGGCGAGTACAACAAGACAGAGCTTGTGCGCGACATCAATACACAGGTCAAGAGAATCTTAAAGGTAGCGACAGACTATGGTTTTGATGACAATCTGTGGCACAACTATCTCACTTTCTTCCTTATGATGAGTGAGAATCCGTTTTCCATCACCTGTGAGAAGGTCGGAGCCAGCGATGGCAGCGTAAATGGGCTTGTGGCAAACGATTTCAGGATTTTTAAGAAGCTTTTCGATTATGATTTCAAGCCAATCGAGTCAGCACTCGGAATCGACTGCTTCACACAGATCAGCAATTATAAGGCCATTGTGAAAAAGGACCTTATGTACAATCACAATGTCAGCGAGAAGGTAAGGGCGCTGAGCAAGAAGCTTGAGGCAGCTAAGGATGAGCAGGAGTTCTTTGATGTGGTAACAGGCTTTTACAAGGCATATGGAGTCGGCATGTTTGGTCTCAACAAGGCATTCAGGATTGAGGAGCATCTGGACGGTGGCTTCTCCTTCATGCCAATCAACAATATGGATGCGGTCATGCTCGATGACCTGATCGGCTATGAAATCCAGAAGAAAAAGCTCACAGACAATACAGAAGCGTTTGTACAGGGCAAAAAGGCCAACAATGTGCTGCTTTTCGGAGACAGCGGAACCGGAAAATCAACAAGCATCAAGGCTATTGTCAATCAGTATTATGATGACGGACTGCGCATGATCGAGATATACAAGCATCAGTTTAAATATCTGTCAAAAATTATCGCAGCAATCAAAAACAGAAACTACAGATTTATCATATATATGGATGACCTCTCATTCGAGGAGCATGAGATTGAGTACAAGTTCCTAAAGGCAGTTATCGAGGGCGGCGTGGAGACAAAGCCTGACAACATACTGATTTATGCAACCTCTAACCGCCGTCACCTGATCAAGGAGACATGGAATGACCGTAATGACCAGGATAACAGCAATGACAAGCATCACTCAGATACGGTTGAGGAGAAGCTGTCACTTGTAAACCGTTTTGGTGTGACAATCAGCTACTCAAAGCCATCGCAGAAGGAGTTCTTCAATATCGTAACAGAGCTTGCGAGAAAGAGCGGCTGCACACTTTCAGACGATGAGCTGTGCAGGGAGGCAAACAAGTGGGAGCTCAGCCATGGTGGCATTTCGGGACGTACTGCAACACAGTTTGTCAACTACATTATGGCTAACAATTAAGCAGCAGGCATAAGCATGAAAGGATAGTATATGCTCTACCAGATAAGTAATGGCGCTGTCGCATTTGGCGACGACGTCATTTTGCATAGTATAGATTTTGAAATCAGAAACACAGAAAAGATAGCAATAGTCGGCAGAAACGGCTGTGGCAAGACAACACTTTTAAAGCTCATTTCAGGCGAGGTTGAGATGGAAAAGCTCGACAGCGATGAGAGCGCCTTTATTGCAAAGGCAGGAAACCCGGAGATAGGGTATCTGAAGCAGATCGCGTTTGATGATCCTGATGTGACACTCGAGCAGGAGGTGCGCAAATGCTTCGTGAAAATGGACGAGCGAAAGGCAGAGCTTGCGCGCGCGGCGGCAGAGCTCGAGCATGATTATTCCGATGAAAAGGTAGCCAGATATACCGCGATGGAGGAGGCCTTCAAGGATGATGGCGGCTACTATTATGAGAAGGAATATGAGGTCATGATCCGCAAGTTCGGCTTCTCAGATGATGAGCGCAAAAAGCCAATCCGTGACTTTTCCGGAGGTCAGCAGACCAAGATAGCATTCATAAAGCTGCTTTTGTCAAAGCCTGACATACTGCTTTTAGACGAGCCGACCAACCACCTCGATGTCACGACGATTGAGTGGCTTGAGGGCTATCTGAAGTCGTACCCGAAGGCAGTGGTTGTCGTATCCCATGACCGTATGTTTCTCGACAATGTGGTAGATGTGGTATACGAGATAGAGTACGGCACAGCAAGGCGCTATCCGGGCAATTATACCAATTTTATCGCCCGCAAAAAGGAAAACTACGACAAGCAGATGAAGGATCACATCGCCCAGCAGAAGGAGATAGAGCGTTTGCAGCGTATGGTTACGCGCTTCAAGGGCAAGCCGACCAAGACAGCCATGGCGCAGTCAAAGCAGAAGGCTATCGACCGCATGGTGATTATCGAGGCACCGGACAAGTACGACAACAAGACCTTCCATGCCAATTTCCAGCCCGAAAAGGAGACCGGAAACGATGTGCTTTATACATCAGAGCTTGCAATCGGCTATGACCATCCGCTCTCCGTAGTGTCGCTTGATTTGAAAAGAGGCGAAAAGCTTGGCATACTCGGAGGAAATGGACTTGGAAAATCGACATTTTTAAAGACTATCGTGGGTAAAATTCCGGCACTTTCAGGCGAGTACCGCTTTGGAACCAACGTGCAGATAGGGTATTTCGACCAGCAGATGGCCATGTATACAAGCAACAAGACCGTGCTCGATGATTTCTGGGACGAGTATCCGCATCTCACGGAAACCGAGGCCAGAAATGCACTCGGAGCCTTCCTTTTTTCAGGGGAGGACGTGTTCAAAAACGTAAATATGCTCTCAGGAGGAGAAAAGGTCAGACTGGCTCTTTGCAAGATTTTAAAGACCAGACCGAACGTGCTTGTGCTCGATGAGCCAACCAACCATATGGATATCGTAGGCAAGGAAACGCTTGAAAGCATGCTTAAGGACTATAAGGGCACACTGATTTTTGTATCGCACGACAGATATTTTGTGAAAAAGGTAGCTACACAGCTGCTTGTGTTTGAGGATGGCACGACCAATCTCTATCAGTTTGGCTATGAGCAGTATCAGGAAAAGCTTGACAAGGAGGCTTTGGAGAGCAAAAACGTGTACAGAGGCAATGCGATATTTGGCGGCGCGATAAGCCAGAATGGTAGCAGCCAGACCGGGGGCAGTCAGACAGGCAGTGATGCAAATCGGAGCACGTCACAAACCGCTGCAGCAGGTAATGTGGGCGAAAGCACCAATGCAAATAGCGCAGCCCAGGCAGGCGGCATGGCTGTCTCATCAACCGGCAAGGCATACTACAACCCGGGCAAGGAACGCTCAAAGATACAAAAAAAGGTCAAAAAGGCCGAGGAGGACCTGGCAGTCAAGGAAGCAAAGCTCGATGAACTCAAGGCCGAGCTCATGAAGCCGGAGTATCAGTCAAGCTACTCAAAGCTCACGGAAATCCAAAACGAAATAGACGCTCTCGAGGAAGAAATCCTTATAGATATGGAAGGGTGGGAGGAGCTTTCCTCTCAGCTTGAGGCGCTTGGATAGGTTAGATGAGCTGTGGTAGCTTAGAAACGTTGTGATAGCTTAGATGTGCTGTTGTAGTTGAGAAATGTTGCGATAGTGTATAAAAAATCACTCGACTTGATGTTTTTTATTCTGATGAAATCCCTAATCATAGCGAAATCAAGCGATTTCGCGAAAAACCGTAAATAAAATCTTGATTTTTTATATAAATTGCATAAAAATGATTGATGAAAACGAAATTTATGGTATAATATTTACATGATACAGACAACGTATCAAATAAATGATAAAGGGGTTGGACATCATGAGAATAACAATTTCAGGAAGAAACATCGAATTAACAGAGGGGCTTAAGCAGGCAGTAGAGGAGAAGCTGTCAAAGCTGGAGAAGTTTTTTAAACCGGACACAGACGTATACGTTACACTCAGCGTAGAAAAGGATAGACAGAAAATCGAGGTTACTATCCCGGCAAAGGGACATGTTATCCGTTCAGAGCAGGTCAGCAATGATATGTATGTATCAATTGACCTCGTAGAGGAAGTAATCGAGAGACAGCTTCGCAAATACAGAACCAAGATTTCCGCAAAGAAGTATGCACCGGCGATATTCCAGGATGATTTCGTGGAGGCAGACGATGCAGAGGACGAGGAAATCAAGATTGTCCGTACCAAGAGATTTGGTATGAAGCCTATGTATCCTGAGGATGCATGCATCCAGATGGAGCTCTCAGGCCACGATTTCTTCGTATTCAGAAATGCAGAGAATGACGAAGTAAATGTAGTCTACAAGAGAAAAGGACATACATACGGACTTATCGAACCGGAATGTTAGACTCTTGTTTTTCATCATAATTTAACCTTTCTTTCATCGAAAACCGGCAGCCGTTGGCTGCCGGTTTTTTTATATATGTTTAACGGATATTGCAAGATATAAAAATCCTAATTTTAAAGGGCTCGAATTCGATGCCTTTAAAAATGAATCCAGTAGTAATGCTTTTACATTATCTCCACAAAAATGGATTTAATCTACAAATGTAAATATTGCTGAAAAATCGAACAAAAGAAAAATTGAAAAATGTCAATCCAAATTTACTCAAAGGAACAAGCGAACAATAAAAAATGAAATAATTAGAACAAAAACCTCAAAATATAGTACAAATTTATCATTCCAAAAATTCTTATGAGAAAAGTGCAATATAAACCAAAAACCAGCTAAATTAAACCCAAACCCATGTCATATTTTGTCGAAAACTGCTAATCACCAATCAATATTGAAGCTTCTAATAGAAATCTTCAAAATACAAGCGCGTAACGCGCCTAGAATATTGATATATTATATGGAAAAATGAACCCACCAACAAAAACAAAGAGAGAAATTTCGCAAAGACGACAAAATTTCAAAAGAAAGACAAAAAAAGAAGTTCTACGAAAAATATAATCGATGGAGGGATGAAATATTTGGGAAGAATTTATTATGAACAGAAAGGACTTATTAACCTCGATGATATTGTAGATATATTTATTGAGGTGGGAAATATACACAATTACCTGGAAAATGCAGCCTTGCGGATTTTGCTTTTTGGCAATCCTGAGCTGAATTTTTATCAGTGCCGATTATTAGTATTGAAGTACGGAGAATCACTTTCACAGGATGATTTGCACGGGCGGATGGTATTTATGAGAATGATACAGCTGCTGGAAGCTAACACAGTTTAAAATAAAATGAGAATTTCTTTTTTGACCGGGCAACCGGTCTTTCTTTTTTGCACAAATGGTGTTATAATTTTGAAGAGATTATGTTGATTACTCATAGCTTTAAAAAAGAAGCATTGCATTGTGTTTAATTAAACCAAAGCATGATAATTCAATCAAAGAAAAGAGGACAAAAATGAACATCGTAGTACTTGCCGGAGGGCTCAGCACAGAGAGAGATGTTTCCTTCAAGACAGGAAGCATGGTAGCTAAGGCACTCAAAGAGAACGGCCACAAAGTTATATTATTGGATGTATTTATGGGATATAGTGACAGGGAGGAGGACCTGACAGGTATATTTGACCGCGCGGACGAGATAAGCGTGCAGGTCAGCGATATTCCGACAGAGGCACCTGACCTCGCAAAGGTAAAGGCTTCCAGAAAGGACCAGTCACCTTGCTTCTTCGGACCAAATGTCATCAAAATGTGTCAGATGGCGGACATTGTTTTCATGGCACTCCACGGAGAAAACGGAGAAAACGGAAAGATACAGGCAGCATTTGACCTCTTCGGTGTCAAATATACAGGCAGCGATTATTTAAGCTCAGCCATCGCCATGAACAAGGAAACATCAAAGCAGTTCTTCCTTGCAAACGGTATCCCTACTCCAAAGGGTATTTCCATGACAAGAGAGACCAGACAGGACGATATCACAAAGCTTGACCTGACACTTCCATGCGTGGTAAAGCCATGCTGCGGTGGCTCAAGCATCGGTGTCACCATCGTTAGGGATGCGGCAGAGTTTAAGGCAGCACTTGACGATGCCTTTAAGTGGGAAAATGAGCTGGTTATCGAGGAGTTTGTACAGGGCAGGGAGTTCTCTGTCGGCGTTATCGAGGGCAAGGCTCTTCCTATTATAGAGATTGCACCGAAGGAGGGCTTCTACGATTATAAGAATAAATACAAGGCGGGCAGTACGGTAGAGACATGTCCGGCCGAGCTTCCTGAGCAGGTGACAAAGGATATGCAGCACTATGCCGAGGAGGTTGCGCGCGTTATCGGGCTTGACACATATTCACGCTCAGACTTTTTGCTCAATGACAAAAATGAGATGTTCTGCCTCGAGGCAAACACACTGCCTGGCATGACTCCGACCAGTCTTCTGCCACAGGAGGCAGCGGTTATCGGTATGAGCTTTAATCAGCTCTGTGAGCATCTGATTGACATATCTTTGAAAAAATATGAGGTGTAGCATGTCGGATAAGTACATGAAGAATCTTACATTTGCAAATATCGCAAAGGCCTGCGAGGGCACATACATAGGCGATGAGACACTGCTTGATACGACAATCACCGGCGCAGTAATAGACAGCAGACAGGTGAAGGAGGGCTATCTTTTTATCCCGATAAAGGGAGAAAGGGTGGACGGACACAAATTCATTCCGACTGTGTTTGAGCAGGGGGCAGCAATTGTGCTCTCTGAGCATGAGCTGACGGATCCGGCAGGCCCATATGTGCTTGTTGAATCAACCACCGATGCCATGAAAAAGATCGCGGCATTTTACAGAAAAAGCCTTGATATCAAGGTGGTGGGCATCACCGGAAGTGTCGGCAAGACCAGCACCAAGGAGATGATATCATCAGTTCTTGAGCAGAAATACAGCGTCCACAAGACCGCAGGCAATTTCAACAACGAGATAGGCCTGCCACTCACCATTTTCGGAATCAGGGAAAGCCATCAGGTAGCGGTGCTCGAGATGGGCATATCTGATTTTGGCGAGATGCACAGACTTTCTACTATGTCTTGCCCGGATGTCATGGTCATCACCAATATCGGCTACTGCCATCTGGAGTTTTTGGGCGACAGGGATGGTGTGCTTAAAGCAAAGACAGAGTGCTTTGAGCATATGATGCCGGATGCGGTCGCAGTGCTGAATGCAGATGACGACAAGCTGGCCACAGTGCAGACTGTAAATGGAAAGCCTGCCATATACTATGGCAAGGAATCGGCTTCAGGCGTTCATAAATCAGTATATACCACAAATATTGAAAACCTGGGCTTTGACGGCATGAAGGCTCATTTTGTCACTCCTGAGGGTGAGTTTGATGCACACATCCACATCCCGGGTGAGCACAATGTATACAATGCCATGGCGGCAGCGGCTGTCGGATTGCAGCTTGGCCTCACAATAGCTGAGATAAAATCAGGAATTGAGAAAGCAGAGACAATCGCAGGACGTACCAATTTTATCAAAACACACGGCATGACAGTGATAGATGACTGCTACAATGCAAATCCTGTATCCATGAAATCCTCTATCGAGGTGCTTTCACATGCAAAGGGCAGGACAATAGCAGTGCTTGGCGACATGGGCGAGCTTGGAAGCGATGAGAAAAAGCTGCACCATGAGGTAGGCGAAGCAGTTGGAGAGAATCATATCCATACACTTTTTGCCGCAGGAGAGCTTGCAAAGGAATATGCAGCCGGAGCCGCAGAGAAATCATCCGATGTAGACATCCACTATTTCGAGGATAGGGAGACCATGACACAGGAGCTTCTTTCATATGTGAAGGAGGGTGACACCATACTGGTGAAGGCATCACACTTCATGGAGTTTCCGAAGGTGGTCGAGGCTCTGAGTGAGTAAAATTAGATAAAATCAATCGGGTGGAAATTAATTCGATATTTAATAATTGCAAGGAATGGATATTCTCCAAGCCTCATAATATTATAAAAGAAAGAGAGAAAAATAATGGCACAGAATCCAATCGTAACAATCACAATGGAAAACGGCGATGTAATCAAGGCGGAGCTTTATCCGGAAATCGCACCAAACACAGTAAACAACTTTATCAGCTTAATCAATCACAACTTCTATGACGGAGTATGCTTCCACCGTGTAATCAAGGGCTTTATGCTCCAGGGCGGAGATCCTGACGGAAACGGCACAGGCGGCCCTGGCTATGAAATCAAGGGCGAGTTCACACACAACGGCTTCAAAAATGACTTAAAGCACACAGCCGGTGTACTTTCAATGGCACGTACCATGATACCTGATTCAGCAGGCAGCCAGTTCTTCATCATGCATCAGGATGCACCACATCTCGATGGTGAGTATGCGGCATTCGGCAAGGTAATCGAGGGCATGGATGTGGTAAACAAGATCGCTGAGGTGCGCACAGACTACATGGACAAACCACTTGAGGCTCAGGTCATGAAGACAGTTACAGTTGAGACCTTCGGAGTGGACTATCCGGAGCCGGAGACAGTTTAATGATAATAATTATCGATGAGGCAAGCACAAAACTTGCCTCTTTTTACTATCATGGCGAGCTGCAAGAAAAACTGTATGGTGCACTACCGGGAAAATTGCTGGATGAGTTGCAGAAGAAACTGCCGGATGAGCAGCAGAATAATTTGTGTGTGTATGAAATAGAAAATAATTCAGGATATACAGAATCTGCAGATAACACCGCGAAAGCTAATACGGGAAATATAAGAATACCGAAAGCTCCCGCAGACTACATCTGGATAATATCAAACAGGCAGCAGAAGCAAATAGCTGACTCGCTCGGCATAGCATCAGTAGGAGAACCGCAGTGTGGCACGCGCTATGCAGTGGAAAGCCTTGCAGAGCTTGATATTGAGTATCTGGAGCGGGTGCGCAGACGGTATAATCACATCCCGTGGGACATCAGCGAGACAGACAGGTGTCTGATACGTGAGCTGACCCTGTCAGACCTTCCTGCGCTCTATGAGCTCTATGACAAGCCCGGCATGACAGACTTTGTGGAGCCGCTTTACGACTATGAGACAGAGCTTGAATACCAGAAAGCATATATAGAGAACATGTATGGCTTTTACGAGTATGGCATGTGGCTTGTATTTTCCAGAGAAACAGGGAAGCTGATAGGACGGGCAGGGCTTGAGCATGATGAACTGGGCTATATGATAGCGCCGGAATTATGGAACCAAGGCTATGCCACGGAGGTGTGCCGCTTCATCATAGACTATGCGCGCAAAAACACAGACTTTGAAGAGCTTTACTGCCGGATAGATGAGAGAAATACGGCATCGGTTCGCCTTGCCAAAAAGCTTGGATTTACAAATAGCGGGAATGTGGATGATGATATAAACGCTTCTATATATATAAAAAACAATGAAAAACATTGAAAAATATACAATTAGGCAATAAAATATAAACATAGTTTAACGATTTGGAGGACGAAAAAATGAAACAATATGCATACGGAGTAGATATAGGTGGAACAACTGTAAAGATAGGCTTTTTCGAGACCACAGGAAAGCTTGTCGATACATGGGAGATTCCTACACGCACAGAGAATTCAGGAGAGCTCATTCTGCCTGATATCGCAGCATCCATCAAGGAGAATAATGAGAAGCACGGCATCGAGATGGGTGACATTGAGGGTATAGGCATGGGAGTGCCGGGACCTATAAAGGATGATGGAACAGTATTGAAGTGTGTCAACCTCGGCTGGGGTGTGTTCAATGTGGCACAGTCACTCTCAGTACTGTGCGGTGGCATCAAGGTAAAGGCCGGAAACGATGCCAATGTAGCTGCACTCGGTGAGATGTGGCAGGGTGGCGGAAAGGGCCATCAGGATGTAGTCATGATCACACTCGGCACAGGCGTAGGCGGAGGAATCATCCGCGAGGGCAGAATTATAGCCGGAGTAAACGGAGCAGGCGGAGAGATAGGACATATGCCTATGGTAGATGATGAGTCAGAGTGCTGTGGCTGCGGCAAGAAGGGATGCTTAGAGCAGTATGCATCAGCAAACGGTCTCGTAAGAGTGGCAGAGAGATACATTGCAGCACACAGGGATGTGGCAACAAAGCTTGATTTAAATGCAGGCTTCACAGCCAAGGATGTATGCGATGCGGCAAAGGCAGGAGATGCAGCGGGCATTGCGGCAGTAGAGCAGTCTATGAAGCTTCTCGGCAAGGCAATGGCAGCAGTAGCATGCGTTATGGACCCTGAGGTATTTGTTGTAGGCGGAGGCCTTTCAAAGGCAGGCAGCATCATCATCGATACTGCGGCAAAGTACTATAAAGAGTATGCCTTCCATGCAAGCCGCGAGACTGAGATAAAGCTTGCCACACTCGGCAACTCAGCCGGCATGTATGGCGGAGTAAAGATGGTTATCGGCTAACATTGGATTGCAATTTTTAAAGAAATAAAATATAATGGCTACTAAAGATACACTACAATCGAGGTGAGACTATTGGCAGATTACTCAACAGAAGAATTAGAAAAAATAGCGGACAAATTTCGCTCAGATACCAGCGGTATAAGGGGAACAAAGGATTTTACGAGCCCAGAGGAGCTTTACGATGAGCTTAAAAAGGAAATCAAAAAGTATCATCCGTCGGATGACACAAGCCTTGTGGACAAAGCCTACAGGGTAGCTTATGATGCCCATAAGGGGCAGGCGCGTAAGTCAGGAGAGCCTTATATCATACATCCGCTGTGTGTTGCCATAATACTCGCCGAGCTCGAGCTGGATAAGGAAACCATTGCAGCAGGACTGCTCCATGATGTGCTGGAGGATACCATCATGACTATGGATGAGATGCGCGCGGAGTTTGGAGACGATGTCGCACATCTGGTGGATGGTGTCACGAAGTTAAAGCACCTGCATCTGACAGACAGCACCAAGGATCCGAAGGACAAGAACGCGGACAGGCTTGAGATGCAGGCTGAGAATCTGCGCAAGATGTTTCTCGCCATGGCAAAGGATATCAGAGTCATCCTCATAAAGCTGGCAGACAGACTGCACAATATGCGTACACTCAAGTACCAGTCCAAGGAGGCACAGCAGCGTATCGCCAGAGAGACACAGGATATCTATTGTCCTATCGCGCAGCGACTTGGTATCAGCAAGATAAAGATAGAGCTCGAGGACCTTTGTATGAAGTACCTCTATCCGGATGCCTACTACGATCTGGTAGAGAAGGTAGCCCTCAGAAAGGCAGAGCGCGACACCTACATCCAGGGCCTGGTAAACGATGTCAAGAAGTATGTTACAGATGCCGGCATCAAGGCTGAGATATACGGCAGGGCAAAGCATTTCTTCAGTATATATAAGAAGATGGTCAATCAGGACAAGACGATAGACCAGATATATGACCTTTTTGCCATCAGGATTCTGGTGGACACCATACCGGACTGCTATGCAGTGCTTGGTATCATACATGAGAAGTATAAGCCTATACCGGGCCGTTTCAAGGACTATATTGCCATGCCGAAGCAGAACATGTACCAGTCGCTTCACACGACACTCATAGGCCCGAGCGGACAGCCGTTTGAGATACAGATACGTACCTATGAGATGCATCGTACAGCTGAGTACGGTATCGCAGCGCACTGGAAGTACAAGGAAGCAAACAACGGCAATGCCACTACCACAACTGTCACAGAGGAGGAGAAGCTCAGCTGGCTGCGCCAGATACTCGAGTGGCAGCAGGACATGTCGGATAATAAGGAGTTTATGACTTTATTAAAGAGTGATTTAAATTTATTCTCCGACAATGTATTTGCATTCACACCGTCCGGCGATGTAAAGAACCTGCCAAAGGGCTCCACACCTATAGACTTTGCCTACAGCATACACTCTGCGGTCGGCAACAAGATGGTTGGAGCCAAGGTGAACGGTAAGCTAGTGCCGATAGACTATGTCATCAAAAACGGTGACCAGATAGAGATAATCACCTCACAGAACTCCAAGGGACCAAGCCGTGACTGGCTCAAGGTCGTAAAGAGCACACAGGCCAAGAACAAGATCAATCAGTGGTTCCGCAGCGAATTAAAAGAAGAAAATATTCTGCACGGCAAGGAACTGATTAACAATTATGCCAAGGCAAAGGGAATCAATTTCGGAGAAATCAATAAGCCGGAATATCAGGGAAAGATTATCCGCAAATACGGGTTCCATGACTGGAATTCCTGTCTGGCAACCGTAGGACACGGAGGATTGAAAGAAAGCCAGATTGTAAACCGTATGTACGATGAATACCGCAAGGATCATCCGATTACGTTGACAGATCAGGAAGTGCTTGAGGCTGTTGGGGAGAATAAGCAGGAGGATATGCCAAAGCATTCCAAGAGCGGAATTGGGGGCAAGGGACTTTATGATGTGGCTGTGCATTTCAGTAAGTGCTGCAGCCCGGTTCCGGGAGATGAGATTGTGGGATTTGTCACCCGCGGACGTGGTGTGTCGATCCACCGTACCGACTGTGTCAATATTCTGCATTTGTCCGATATGGAGCGTGTGCGCCTGATTGAAGCTGAGGGGCAGGAGGGCGAGTATCATGCGGAAATCAAGATTTTCTGTCACGACCGTTCCGGACTTCTTGTGGATATTACCAAAGTATTTACAGAGGCGGAGATCAATATTTCCGGGATTCACTCGAAGACCAGCAAGCAGGGGATCGCAACAATTGATGTGGCCTTCCAGACAAAAGGCAAGGGACAGATCACAAAAATTGTGGAAAAGATCCGACAGATTGAGAGCGTGATGGATGTGGAGCGGACGACCGGCTAAGGTTGCGCCGACAGGAGGAAGAGAATGGCAAAATTAAAAATAAATCACTATGTGGTAGGGCCGGTACAGACCAACTGCTATTTTGCAATCAATGATGAGACAAAAGAACTGATCATTATTGATCCGGGCTACAGTCCCAAGCAGCTGGCGGAGCGTGTGCGTCAGGAAGGATGTACACCGGTGGCAATTCTGTTGACACATGGACATTTTGATCATGCAACCGGAGCAGCAGATCTGGCAAAAGAATTTTCGATTCCGGTCTATGCCTATGAGACGGAAAAAGAAACGCTGGAAAACGAAGAGATGAATTTATGCCACATGACAGGGGAACACCACGTGTTCCATGCGGACATATATTTAAAGGATGAGCAGGAACTGGATCTGGCAGGATTTCATATCCGGGTACTGCACACACCGGGACATACACCGGGGGGATGCTGTTACTATTTCCCATACGAAAATGTGGTATTTTCCGGAGATACACTGTTTTGCACATCGGTAGGACGTACCGATTTTCCGGGCGGAAGCATGTCTGATATCATTCGTTCCATCAAGGAAAAGCTGATGACACTGCCGGACCGCACGACCGTTTATCCGGGACACAACGATGTAACGACCATTGAAAACGAGAGGATGTACAATCCATACTTATGATTACTGTAACATTAAACAGAACAGAATTTGAATATGATATTCATTCGCTGATTAAAGCGTTTTTCCCGAAGGAAGATGTGGAGCTTTACTATACGAAGGAAGCGCATGCGGACGAAAAAAATGTGGCGTGTACCAATCATTCTGCGGAGCAGGAAGAAGCGGGGAGTTCCCATTTTTCGATTGATTATGCGGATGACAGAATTTCCATCGCCTGGGATGACGCGCCGGATGGTCCGGCGCGGCGCACCTTTGCGGTGGATTTTTCCAATCGTACAGAGACAAAGAATGCATTGAAGGAACATCTGTACCGCCTGCTTGAGGAAGAGACGGGACAGCCGCTGCCATGGGGTACACTGACCGGTATCCGTCCGACGAAGATTCCGATGCAGATGCTTGATGAGGGAAAAACAAAAGAAGAGATTGCTTCCTATATGAAACAGACCTATCTGGCATCCGATGAGAAAATCAATCTGTCGATTGCCATTGCAGAGCGTGAGCGGGCATTGCTTTCCCAGCTGGATTATAAGAATGGATACAGTCTGTATATCGGCATACCGTTTTGCCCGAGCACCTGTCTGTACTGTTCGTTTACTTCCTATCCGCTGACTGCCTGGAAAACACAGGTTGATGCATATCTGGACGCACTGGAAAAGGAACTGGATTATGTTGCCGCAAAGAATTATCATCGCAAACTGAACTCGATCTATATCGGGGGAGGGACACCGACCACACTTGAGCCATACCAGCTGGATCGTCTGATCCGCAAGATCAGGTGCAGTTTTGATCTGGGAGATTGTCTGGAATTTACGGTGGAAGCAGGACGGCCGGATTCCATCACGGAAGAAAAACTTCTGGTGCTGCGAAAGAATGGCATTAGCCGTATATCCATCAATCCGCAGACAATGAAGCAGAAAACGCTCGATCTGATCGGACGCCATCATACGGTCGAACAGACGATAGAAAGTTTTCGCATGGCAAGAAAGCTGGGATTTGACAATATCAACATGGATCTGATTATGGGGCTTCCGGAAGAGAACCTTGCGGATGTGCGAAATACGATGGAGATTTTAAAAGAACTCGATCCGGATAATATCACGATCCATTCACTTGCCATCAAGCGTGCGGCGCGGTTAAACATTTTCAAGGATCGCTATGAGAGCATGATGATGGTCAATACGCAGGAGCACATGGATCTGTGTGCCGAATACTGTCATCAGATGGGACTCTCTCCGTATTATCTGTATCGTCAGAAAGGAATGGCGGGAAATATGGAAAACGTGGGATATGCCAAGCCGGGCAAGGCAGGGGTGTATAACGTGTTAATCATGGAGGAACGCCAGACAATCGTTGCCTGTGGCGCAGGGGCATCTACCAAACGGGTATGGCCGCAGCCGAATGCGGATGGCACACACCGGATCGAGCGGTGTGAAAATGTTAAAGATGTCGGGCTGTATATGAAGAGGATTGATGAGATGATTGTGCGCAAGCAGCAGTTGTTCTCAGAAAAATAGCTGGATGAAATCCCCTTCCTAATCCCAAAAAGAAAAGGAAAGAAAAAGATGGAATCAAAAGTAAAAGAGGCAGTTCAAAGAAAAATGTGTGGTTATAACTGTGCGCAGGCTGTGGCATGTACGTATTGCGAACAGGCAGGGTTGGATGAAGAAACAGTCAAAAATCTTACACAGGGATTTGCAGTAGGCATGGGTGGCAGTATGGAAGCAACATGCGGAGCAATCATCGGAGCAGTAAATGTATTGGGGATGATCAATAAAAATCCGCAGAAGGTTTGCAAAGTAAACCAACAATACCGCCTCTGTCTGCAATACGAATATATCGGGGCTTCCAATCAAGGAAATAAGATACAGGAACGCGACCTGAAGGAAATCAATGCCATACTGCCGATGGGTTATACCGCCAAGTCGGAAAGCGCTTACTGGTATTGGGACAAAAAGGACAATAAACAATATCTTCTGTTATTGCTGATCATCGTCATTATCTTCTTTACCACCAGTATCCTGTTCAATTCGCTGAAACAGCCGTTGGCCGTTATCTTTGTAATACCGATCTCTTACATTGGCGTATTCCTCACGTTCTATTGGTTCAAATTGAATTTCGACCAAGGAGGATTTGCCTCCTTCGTCCTATTGTGCGGCATAACCGTTAACGCAAGCATCTACATTTTGAATGAATACAACCAAATCCGGCAACGCAAACCGTTGATGTCGCCCTACAAGGCATATCTGAAAGCCTGGAATGCTAAGATCACGCCCATTTTCCTCACAGTCGTTTCGACCATCTTAGGCTTCATCCCATTCATGTTAGGTCCGGATAAGGAAGCGTTTTGGTTCCCGCTTGCCGCCGGCACCATCGGCGGGCTTGCCATGTCTATCTTAGGAATCTTCCTCTATTTACCTCTTTTCACATTAAAAAAACAACCCTAACCTTAACTTTCCCCTTTCAAATAAGGATTACCGTTTATCATCAAAATATTTTGTATGCCAGTCGTTTGCAT
>OGLX01000634.1_pt1 | contig 22737 bp, 17 predicted proteins | sample 1572821 | NCBI WGS metagenome assembly OGLX01 (sample SAMEA2581908, study PRJEB24529) | metagenome | biome: Human gut stool | place: China | collected 2011 | reverse complement strand
AGGTATTTCCTATTCCATAATCTTTAATCATTCCGCTCTTGACAATCACTTTTATTCATATTCTCCCCTTAGGAAAATCATTGGTTTAATATAAATTTCCAGTATTCCGTCTGCACCGGTCTTCACTTCCATTTGCTCAATACTCGTTTGATACGCAGTACTGGCCGGAACCTCTTTACCGCTAATATAGTAACGCGCATTCCTCCTGTTCACTCCCTTTGGCTTGAGAAAATCATCTATTTTCTTAATGTTTTTTTCCTCCTTTACCTGTTGTGGAGTTTTCAACTTCAGAATAATGACCCCATTTATTCCACGTGTGCCATAAATGGCAGTAGCTGAAGCATCTTTCAAAACTTCAAGACTTTCAATATGCGCGGGGTTCAATGCTGCAAAAATCTCATAGGGAAGTTCCATTCCATTTACTATAAATAAAGGCTCATCAGATGGAATAGGAATGCGATCTCTAATAACGAATGTGCCATTTTTCTTCGGAGACTGCGGCACAATGGTATCATTCTTCAAAGTATCTTTGAAAAGTACAAGCTCCTTTGTAGAAGGGGCTTCAGCATGAATAGATATAGCGGCAGACATCACTAATAATAGAAATACTCCCCAAAAGAAGCTATATCCCTGGTGAATTTGTTTTCCTTGTCTCATAGCATTATCTTTTAAGTGATAGAATACTAAACCGTCTCAAACAAAAATACTTAAAAGTAATGATTTAAACAAAAAAATAAGAAACAAAGACTGTTCTTATTCATGCGGATGTTGCTCTGACAGATGAACTTATTGAAAGAGCAATTAATCTTGGAGTAAGAACTGTATACATAAAAGACGAAAAAGAGGGAATTGTCAGGGAGAATACTTCTGATAGTGATACGGCACGGGAAGAGGAAGAATATCCATACAGACTTGAAGAAACTGCCAATAATTCAAGGCAGATAGTAAAAAAAATATTAGAAAAACAAATTTATAAACATAATGAAGAACTTAAGATAATTGTTAATGAGGCACAGAGAATACTTGATACAGTTATTGCAGAGCCGGAGGTTGTGAATAATATTACTGAAATCAGGAATGTAAGTACTGACATGTATACACACTGTATTAATGTATGTACTTTGTCAACAATTATGGCATTAAGGCTTAAAATGAGTAATAAACAGATACATAATATTGCGATGGGAGCAATACTTCATGATATAGGAAAAATCGGTATTCCGGAAGAAATATTGAATAAGCCAGGCAGACTTACCGATGAAGAATTTCAAATTATGAAAACTCATAGTGAGCTTGGCGCAGCTATAATTAAGGATATGGATTTTCCACAAGATCATCCACTGGTACATACCGCATGGGAAATCTGCAGATGGCATCATGAAAGATGGGACGGAAAGGGCTATCCGGATGGATTGAAAGGTGAAGAAATACCAATCGCTGCACAGGTGGTATCAATCGTTGATGTTTATGATGCACTCACTAGTGAAAGATGTTACAAGAAAGCATTTGATCATAATACAGCAATTAAGATGATTCTGGATGGACAATGCGGTCAGTTTAATCCGATACTCCTTAAGTGCTTTAAAGAACTAAGCCCATCGTTTTCTAAATTGATTAGCAAAGAGAATGATGATAATAAATATTATAATGAAGCACAGAGACTTTCAAATGAAATACTCAGCGATAAATCCTTACCAAACCAGATTTATTCGCAGAGTCTTATAAAGGTTATGCAGGAAAAGATCGATTTCTTCAAATCAAACAGTGGCTTATATTCGATTGATTATAATGCGGCTTCAGGTCAGTTAACTATATTAAATGAAAAACAGCAGATATTATGTCAGGTAAATAATCCGAATTTCAATCTGTTCAAAGAATTTGGAATAAATAGGGAAGATGCTCAACGTATTCAAGTTTTCTTACATCAGACATCTGTATATAATAAAGAAATCTCTGTGCAGATAAAAGCAAAAGTGGAGAATGATAGTCAGATGTATAAACTGAAATTACATACGTTGTGGTCTCATTTAAAAAAGGATGGATATATCGGAATCATTGGATATTTTGACACTGTAAAATAGATAAACGCAAAGAGGGGAGAATTCGTAATGAAAAAGAAAAAATGGAACAGATTTTTGCCGGGGCTTCTGGTAATGGTGACAGTTATATCACTTTTGTCAGGCTGTGTAGGCAAAAGTGCTGAAAAAGAAGATGCAGAAACAATTACTGTGTACTTATGGAGCACAAGCTTATATGAAAGATATGCACCATACATCCAGGAACAGCTTCCGGATGTCAATGTTGAATTTGTAGTAGGGAATAATAATCTGGATTTCTACAAGTTTCTTAAGGAAAATGGTGGCTTGCCGGATATTATAACCTGCTGTCGCTTTTCACTGCATGATGCGAGTCCCTTAAAAGATGGTCTGATGGATCTTTCCACAACCAATGCGGCAGGTGCTGTCTATGATAGTTACCTTAGTAATTTTATGAATGAAGACGGAAGCGTAAACTGGGTTCCGGTGTGTGCAGATGCACACGGTTTTATAGTCAACAAAGATCTTTTTGAAAAGTATGATATCCCTCTTCCAACAGATTATGAAAGCTTTGTTTCCGCCTGTCAGGCATTTGATAAAGTGGGAATCCGTGGGTTTACTGCAGACTATTATTATGATTATACCTGTATGGAAACACTGCAGGGTCTGTCTGCATCAGAGTTGTCTTCTGTAGATGGACGCAGGTGGCGTACTACCTACAGCGACCCGGATAATACAAAGAGAGAAGGTCTTGACAGTACCATCTGGCCGGAGGCTTTTGAACGTATGGAGCAGTTTATCAAGGATACTGGTCTGAGTATGGATGATCTGGATATGAATTATGATGATATAGTTGAGATGTATCAAAGTGGAAAGCTTGCAATGTACTTTGGAAGCTCTTTTGGAGTAAAAATGTTTCGGGATCAGGGGATTAACACAACATTTCTTCCATTCTTTCAGAAGAATGGTGAAAAGTGGCTTATGACTACGCCGTACTTTCAGGTGGCTTTAAACAGTGACCTGACAAAGGATGCGACACGCCGGAAGAAGGCAATGAAGGTGCTGAACACAATGCTTTCAGAGGATGCACAGAACCGGATTATTAGTGATGGACAGGATCTGTTAAGCTACAGTCAGGATGTGAATCTTAAGCTTACGGAATATCTGAAAGACGTGAAACCTGTGATAGAAGAAAATCATATGTATATCCGCATTGCGTCAAATGACTTTTTCTTGGTTTCCAAGGATGTGGTCTCTAAAATGATTACAGGAGAATATGATGCAGAGCAGGCTTATCAGTCATTTAATTCCCAGCTCCTTGAGGAGAAATCCGCTTCTGAGAAAGTAATATTGGATTCACAGAAATCTTATTCCAACCGTTTTCATAGCAGCGGCGGAAATGCGGCATATTCGGTTATGGCCAACACTCTGCGTGGCATTTATGGGACAGATGTGCTTATTGCAACCGGAAACAGCTTTACAGGAAATGTGTTGAAAGCCGGATACACAAAAAAAATGGTGGGAAGCATGATTATGCCAAATAGTCTTTCAGCTTATAGCAGCAAAATGAGTGGGGCTGAGCTAAAAGAGACAGTGAAAAACTTTATAGAAGGCTATGAGGGAGGCTTTACACCATTTAACCGTGGTTCTCTTCCTGTGTTCAGTGGCATTTCTGTGGAAATCAAAGAAACAGATGATGGTTATACATTGAGTAAAGTTACAAAGGATGGAAAGAAAGTTCAGGACAATGATACTTTTACAGTAACCTGTCTTGCGATACCTAAACACATGAAAGCTTATCCGGCAGATGAGAATATTGTGTTTGATGCAGCAGATACCACTGTGAAAGATACCTGGACAGAATCTGTGTCAGAGAATAATGCCGTTCTTGCAGAGCCCAAAGACTACATGACCTTGAGGTGAGAAGTATGGATATTAAGAATCATAATAAAGGCAGAAAGAGAACTGTTATGGGAAAAAGATTTAGGATAGCGGCCTTTATAGCTGTTTTTGCGTGCATTATTCTGCTGATTTTCCAATATTTTAGATTTGTATCGAAAACTGTTTATGAGGAAAGCGTTTCTCATCTGACGGAAGTTTTTCATCAGTCTGATAATATGCTGAGAGAATTGACAGATAAGAATCTGACTTATCTTCATATGTGGGGTGAGAATCTGCAGAATATCCCTAGTGAAGACGAAATTCGTGATTATATAAAGAAAGCACAGGAAGATGCAGGCTTTGTAGAATTTTATTTTCTGTCAGCTGACGGGAACTATAAGGTTGTAACAGGCAATACCGGGTATCTTGGATTACAGGAAAATATTGAAGAGGAAATCCGGCAGGGAAAAGATGTTATTGCGAATGCAGCAGTTCCAGGAAAATCCCAGCTGCTTGTTTTTGCCACTCCTAAGGCTCATGGAATTTATCAGGGATTTGAATATGATGCGATTGCTATTGCCTATGAAAACTCTGATATCGTAAATGTACTGGATATCTCTGTTTTCAATGGAAATGCCCAGAGTTTTGTTGTTCATCCGGATGGCCGTGTTGTGGTGGATCATTCTTCTGCATCATGGGGGAATGTGTATAATTTCTTCGGGTTTCTAAGAGAGCATTCTGATATGTCTGAAAAAGAGGTCAATGAGCTTTTGGATAAGTTTAAAGCAGGACGTACCGATGCGATGCTGCTAAATCTGGATGGAAGGAGCTACTATCTGGTCTATGAAAAATCGGATATCCAGGACTGGATGTTCTTAGGACTTGTACAGGCGGATATCGTCAATGACAGTATGAACAGTCTGCAGCGTAGTACGATACTTCTTGTCAGTGCGGTTGTGTTATGTATTGCCGCATTCTCTATAAGCCTTGTTATTCAAAAAAGCAGGATAAACTTAAAGAAAAAAGATACGGAGATACTGTACCGGGATGAGCTGTTTCAAAAGCTTTCAATGAATGTGGATGACGTTTTTCTGATGCTGGATGCAAAAACATACCATGCAGATTATGTTAGTCCTAATGTGGAAAACCTGCTTGGCATTACGGTAGAACAGATTCGTAAAGATATTAATATTCTGGGAAAACTGCATATAGCAGAACAGGGAGATCCAGAGAAAAATTATCTGGAAGAAATACAGGTTAATGGACAGAGAGAATGGGATTTTGAATATGTTCATCTGAGGACAGGGGAAAAACGCCGGTTCCATAATATTGCAATGGGCAGTGAAGTAAACGGTAAAAAGAAATATATCCTGGTTATGTCAGATCGTACTGCTGACTGGAAAATGAATCAGGCACTTTCTGAGGCAGTACGTGCTGCAGAGACGGCAAATAGGGCAAAGAGTACTTTCCTTTCCAATATGTCTCACGATATCCGCACACCAATGAATGCGATTATCGGTTTTACCACACTGGCGGTAAGTAATATTGATGATAAAAAAAGAGTCCGGGATTATCTGGGCAAGATTCTTTCCTCCAGTAATCATCTTCTCTCACTGATAAATGATATATTGGATATGAGCCGTATCGAGAGTGGAAAAATTCATCTGGAAGAAACTGAGGTAAGCCTGTCGGATGTACTTCATGATCTGAAGACCATCATAAGTGGGCAGATTTATGCAAAGCAGCTGGATCTTTATATGGATGCAATGGATGTGACAAATGAGGATGTTTATTGTGATAAGACAAGACTGAATCAGGTACTTTTAAATCTTTTGTCTAATGCAGTTAAATTTACTCCTGCAGGAGGAACTATTTCTGTAAGGTTGAAGCAGTTCCCAGGGACAGTAAAGGACAGTGGACTGTACGAGATCCGGGTAAAGGATAACGGAATCGGCATGAGTACAGAATTTGTAAAGAAGATTTTTTCTCCTTTTGAGAGAGAGCGTACTTCCACAGTCAGCAGGACTCAGGGTACAGGACTTGGCATGGCCATTACCAAGAATATTGTAGATATGATGGGTGGAACGATTGAGGTTCAGACAGAACAGGGCAAAGGTACTGAATTTATTGTCCGTCTGCCATTTCGGATTCAGTTTAAGCAGCATCAGACAGAGAAGATTGCAGAACTGGAAGGCCTTAAGGCACTGGTTGTAGATGATGATTTCAATACCTGTGACAGTGTGACAAAAATGCTTGTGAGGATTGGAATGCGTTCAGAATGGACACTTTCCGGAAAGGAAGCTGTTCTTCGTGCACGACAGTCTATGGAACTGGGAGATGCATTCCACGCTTATATCATCGACTGGCGTCTGCCGGATATGAATGGCATTGAAGTCACCCGCCAGATTCGCAGCCTTGGTGATGATACACCAATCATTATCCTGACTGCTTATGAATGGTCAGATATCGAAGTGGAAGCCAGAGCTGCAGGGGTAACTGCTTTCTGTGCAAAACCAATGTTCATGTCAGATATCAGAGATACGTTGATGATTGCCATTGGACAGATGCAGGCAGAAGCAGAGGATACACGCCCTTTAGCATCAGGTTCAGATTTCAGAGGCAGATGTATATTGCTTGTGGAAGATAATGAACTAAACAGTGAAATTACAGTGGAGATTCTTAATGGATATGGATGCCAGGTTGATACTGCCGTAAATGGAGCAGAGGCAGTTAAGAAAATTAAGAATTCGAAGCCGGGTGATTATGATCTGGTGCTGATGGATGTGCAGATGCCGGTAATGAATGGATATGAGGCTACCCGCCAGATACGTGCTCTGAATGACCCGGCACTGGCTGGAATTACCATTCTTGCCATGACTGCCAATGCATTTGATGAGGACAAAAAGAAAGCACTGGAATGCGGTATGGATGGATTCTTAACCAAACCAATAGTTATTGATGAATTAATCGGTGTATTACAGAAAAATCTGAAAAAATAACGTTCTGTATGGTTGCAGGTATATAATGCAGGTATAACAAAATATATGATAACGATAATAAGAAGATAATACAAAATATACAACAAATTGTATGAAACTACTAAAAATATTTGAAATAATTATATAAAAATAGCAATTGTACCCAATAAAATAATGTGATACAATCAAGGAAACTAAAACAAAAGAAATAGTTTCCTTGATTTTTTGTTTTATAAGCGTCACTGATACACAACATTAAAAGGAGCATTATGGATAATAAAGAGAAGATTTTACAGGCAACGATACAGGCATTTAATCAAAAAGGCCTTAAATTTACAATGGACGATATTGCTTCTATTCTTGCAATGAGTAAGAAGACAATATATACAATTTTTAAAGATAAGAACACTCTGTTTATGGAGATGGTAGATTATCTGTTTGACACGATTAAAGAGAGCGAATCAAAGATAATAGAAGATGATACATTATCAACAATTGAGAAGATAAGACGTATTCTTGGAGTTATGCCTGAGAGTTATAAAGATATTGATTTAAGACAATTATATATGTTAAAAGACAAATTCCCGGAGATATACAGACACGTTGAAGAACGTCTGGAGAATGGCTGGGAGACAACGATTAAGCTTTTGGAACAGGGGATTGAGGAAGGAGTGATAAGACCGGTTAATTTATTGATGTTTAAGATGATGATGGAGGCATCAATAGAACAATTTTTCCAAAGAGACATTCTTATGAGAGCAGGAATGACATATACACAGGGACTTGATGAGATTGTGGGAATATTATTAGATGGTGTGGCAGTTAAGGAAGGTAATTGATAATAAAAAGGAGAAATATATAATGCAGGACAAATCAAAGGTTATATTTAACAATGAAATTGATAGAAAGGCATATAGAAAAGCTATTAATTCCAAAAAGAAATACGCAAGAAAATATGGTGATGACAGCAATGCCGACTATAAGGTGACAATAAAGAAGAACAAATACATAGGTGACATGCTTGGCGTGTATGATGTGAGAGTTGCAGATAAGCCTGCCAGCGTATCTAACGGTAATAAAGAAGAATTTGAAACTGATAAAGGTATTATAGTTGGCAATATAAGAATGGGTTTTGGACATTACAGAATATCAATGGCGATTGCTTCAGCGGCTAATGCACTTGGATATGTTCCTTACTGGATGGATCTTAATTCTTATGATAATACAACCTGTACTAAAGTTATAAGGGCACAGAACGACCTGTATTCACTTGGTTCAAGGTTATCACAAAAGAGCAGGCTGTTTAACAGACTGGTGTGGGAACCAATGAATTACGAGGGTTTCAGGAAGCTTTCCTATAACGCTTCAGACCAGAAGAATGCCGAGCTTATGGCACCTGTATATAAGAATATTCCTAAGAATATTCCGGTTATTGCAACTCATGTATGGCCGGCACAGGCGGCAGTACACGCAGGTATGAAAAATGTTGTTAATGCAATACCGGATAACTGGCCAATGGCATTGCATTTGTCAGAAGGAAGTATTCATACAGTCCAGACTCATTATGCTTATCAAGGTTACAGGATACTTAATGGAATGGACGGCAATAAGGTGTTAAATGAAATGCCAGCAGATAGTCTTGTATACACAGGACATTATATCGACCACGAGCTTGTAGCTAATATTGAGGCTGACTGCAATGCAAGAATAGCAAGAAAACAGAACAGAAAGCCTATGAGATTTCTGCTTACAATTGGTGGTGCAGGTGCACAGAAAGAGATATTTGCCCATATAATTAAATACCTTATTCCTTATATTAAGAAGAATAAGGCAGTGTTATATGTTAATGTTGGTGATTATAAAAATGTATGGGACGAACTTATAAGAGATATCCCACAGATGGGAGAACTGGCAACTGAGCATTTTGACAACTGGAAAGACACCAAGGCATTTGCCACTAAGGCATTATCAGCCAGCCAGATAAACAATTCTGATGTAGTGACAGATAACAATAGAGATGATAATTCTAAGAATATTACAGCAGATAATTCAAGTGAAGACACATCTGATAATATAACAGGTATCCACGGCTTTTATCACAAGAATATATTCGAGGCAGTGTATTGTACTAACCTTTTGATGAGGAGTGCAGATGTGCTTGTTACAAAACCAAGTGAATTAGCATTCTATCCAGTGCCAAAGTTATTTATAAAGCGAGTTGGTGGACACGAACAGTGGGGTGCAGTCCATTCAGCAGAGATAGGTGACGGAACACTTGAGTGCAGAGATATACCTCATACTTTACAGATGATAAAGCTGTTTATGGAAGATGATACGTACATTACAGATATGTGTGAGAACATAAAGAAGAATAAGCAGATGGGTATATATAATGGTGCATATGAGGCTGTCAAACTGGCAGTGACTATGAAGAAATCAGACATTTAATATGGCGTGCAGTAATCAGACACTTAAAAAATATGAAGAAATCAGACATATAGAAAGAAAAGAGGTAGCGTATGGGGCTTAATAAGAAAGAAATGGCATCTTATGGCATAGGTGCGGTTGGCAAAGATATGGTTTATATGTTTTGTGCAAGTTATATTCTGTATTATTATCAGGATATACTTGGGGTTAGTGCGATAGCAATGGGGATTATACTTCTTGCGGCACGAGTATTTGACGCATTTAACGACCCTATAATGGGTGTAGTTGTTGCAAAGACAAGAACCAGATGGGGGAAGTTCAGACCATGGCTGTTTATTGGAACATTGCTTAATGCTGTTGTATTGTTTATGATGTTCTCTGCACCACCAACACTTGATGGCGGCGGACTTGTTGCTTATGCCGCAGTAACTTACGTTTTGTGGGGCGTTACTTACACAATGATGGATATTCCTTATTGGTCAATGATACCAGCTTTTACAGAGGGCGGTAAGGAAAGAGAGAATATGTCAACAATGGCACGTTCCTGTGCAGGTGTAGGTTCAGCACTTGTTACAATTATTACAATGCAGTGTGTATATATGCTTGGAAAGGGCAATGAATATGCAGGTTTTAAATGGTTTGCACTTATAATATCAATACTGTTCTTTGCTGCAATATTTATTACCTGCCTTAATATTAGGGAAAAATCAACAGTTGATGTTGAAACAGTATCAGTAAAGCAGATGTTCAAGGCACTTTTCCAGAATGATCAGGCTGTTACAGTAGTTATAACAATTGTTCTTATTAATACATCTGTGTACATAACTTCTAATCTTGTCATATATTTCTTTAAATATGATTTTGGCGGTGCAGACTGGTACAACGGTTATACACTATTTAATACATTTGGCGGTGCAATACAGATATTATCAATGATGGTATTGTTCCCACTTCTTAGAAAGTTTTTGAACACAATAAAGATATTTTATGTAAGCTTTGTTATGGCTATTGCTGGTTATATAGTTTTATTTATTCTTATATTCACATCAATGTCGAGTGTGTTTATTTTGTTTATTCCAGCATTTTTCATATTTGCAGCAAATGGAATGTTATTAGTCTTAACGACTATATTTCTGGCGAATACGGTTGACTATGGCGAATTTAAGAATAAGCGAAGAGATGAGAGCGTTATATTTTCAATGCAGACATTTGTTGTAAAGCTTGCTTCAGGCATAGCCGCATTAGTTGTGTCAATATGCCTTTCAGTATGCAGGTTAAGCAGTAATACAGATGTAGTGACAGATGCTGTGGCTGGTGGTTCGGTAGTAGGACTTAGAATGACAATGACAGTAATTCCGGTAATAGGTCTGCTTATTGCAGTATTTTACTTCCACAGAAAGTACATTTTAACAGAGCAGAAAATGGAAGAGATAACGGAAAGAATTAAGGAGAGCCATTAATGATAACGATTAATAATAATATGTATGTGCTTGATACTGATAATACATCTTATGTATTTGCCATGCTTGGAAGCGGGCAGTTGGAGCATTTGTATTATGGAAGAAAGTTACACGCCAATGAGGCTGTGATGACAGAGAAGCATACATTTATTCCGGGTAATACTAATGTATACAATAAAGATTATTCGTCTTATTCGCTGGAAGATGTGTGCCTTGAAATGTCATCATTGGGAAAAGGTGATATAAGAGAGCCATTTATTGAAGTCACATATCCTAATGGAAGCAATACAACGGATATGGTGTTTGACAGGGCAGAGCTTATACAGGGCAAGGAAGAATACGACACGGTTCCGGGGTCTTATGATGATAATGGAGATGTTGAACAGCTCGTCATCTATCTTAAGGACAGGAATTATAATCTCACATTGGAGCTACATTATTATGTATATGAAAAATGTGACATTATAACAAGAAGTGCCAAGCTTGTTAATTCAGGAAATGAGAGCGTAAGGCTTGAAAGATTAATGAGTATGCAGCTTGATTTAAACGAGAGTGATTATGAATTGTCTTTTTTTAATGGTGCGTGGGCAAGGGAGATGAATAGAAGCAGAATACCCATTCGTGCAGGTAAGTATGTAAATGAGTCTGTAACAGGAACATCATCGAACAGAGCTAACCCATTTTTTATGATAGGAAGAAGCTCAACGACAGAAGATTATGGTGAATGTTATGGATTTAATCTTATATACAGCGGTAATCATTATGAAGCGGCACAGGTCAATTCATATGGTAAATTAAGGCTTGTATCGGGAATTAATCCAGCTACATTTTCTTATGTGCTTGAAGCAGGAAAATGCTTTGAAGCTCCGGAGGCTGTGCTTACTTATTCATACCAGGGGTATAATTCGATGAGTCATAATATGCATACATTTGTAAGAAAGCACATTGTGCGTGGAAGCTGGCGTGACAAAGAAAGACCTGTTCTTATTAATAGCTGGGAAGCGGCATACTTTAATATTAATGAAAGAAAGCTTGTGAAGCTTGCAAAGGCGGCTAAGGATACAGGTGTTGAATTGTTCGTTATGGATGATGGCTGGTTTGGTGAGAGAAATGACGACACAAGTTCATTAGGTGACTGGACACCGAATAGTAGAAAGCTTCCAAATGGAATAGCTGGCATCGCTGATAAGATAAAAGAATCCGGGCTTAAATTTGGAATATGGGTTGAGCCTGAGATGGTGAGTGTGAACAGCAGATTATATGAGGCACATTCTGAATGGGTAATTGAAATACCAGATGTAGAACATTCAGAGGGACGGAACCAGAGAATTCTTGATTTAACCTATGAAGCTGTTCAGGACTATATAATTGAGAAGATGAGTGAGGTGTTCTCATCAGCAGATATATCTTATGTAAAATGGGATATGAATAGAATATTCAGCGATTATTATTCTAAAAATCTGCCACCTGACAGGCAGAAGGAAGTATCGCATAGATATGTGTGCGGCTTGTACAGATGTATGAAGGAGCTTACTAATAGATTTCCTGACATATTATTTGAGGGCTGTGCGGCAGGCGGCAACAGATTTGATCTGGGAATGTTATGCTATTTTCCGCAGATATGGGCAAGTGATAATACAGATGCGCTTTGCAGGGCACAGATTCAGTATAATTACAGCTATGGTTATCCGTTATCTTGTATTTCAGCCCATGTATCGGCAAGCCCTAATCATCAGACATTAAGAAATATGCCGTTAGAGAGCAGATTTGCAGTTGCTGCATTTGGGCTTCTTGGCTATGAATGTAATATGTGTGATATGAATAAAGAGGAATTAAATGCTGTGAAATGTCAGATTGAACTGTACAAGAAGTTAAGAAATGTATTCTTTACTGGTACATTTTACAGGACAGAAAGCTTTGAAGAAGAAAATGCAGGTAATTCCAGTGTATTAAATAATGGTAAAGGCAACAGGGCAGAATGGACAGTGGTATCAACGGATAAGAAGAAAGCTATCGGATTAATTATGCAAAAACACGTTATACCTAACACACAGTATGCCTGTTACAGGGCTAAAGGCCTTGATGAAGCTAAGAAATACCGTTTTTACAACAGAAAGCTTCAATATGATATTAAAGAATTCGGTGAGCTTGTTAATATGGTATCGCCAATACATATTAAGCAGGGTTCTATGTTACAGGATATACTGTCAAAGCTTAAGAAAATGGACGGGGAAACAGAAGATTATGTTGCGTATGGAGATACACTTATGTATTCAGGTGTTAAGTTAAAGCAGGGTTTCAGTGCAACTGGATATAATGAAAATGTCCGATTTTTTCAAGACTTTGCAACGAGATTATATTTTATGGAAGAGGTAGAAGATGATGGTTAGATCACAATTATATAATACTACTGAATTAACTGAAGTAATTGGTTCGGGTGGCATTGATAATATATTAAAGGATCTATATATTGATGAAAGCCAGCTTGAATATCAGAGAAAAAGATATATTAATGCTCTGAACCGCTTCACACAGTTATATGGTGAAGGAGATGTGCTTATATTCAGTGCACCGGGAAGAAGTGAGATTGGCGGTAACCACACAGACCACCAGAATGGAAAAGTTCTTGCGGCTTCTATTAATCTGGATATTATCGCAGTAGTAAGACCAGTGAATTCCAAGGATAGTGTGTCAGAGGAAGGCAGTTTATCTGGGCATAGTGGTGTTAATGCCGGAATTATAAGAATTGTGTCAGACGATTATCCAATGATACAAGTGTCATTATCGGACACGGATATTAACAAGGTAGAATACTCAACAACTAAGGCACTTGTTAAAGGTGTGATTGCCGGTTTTAAGAAAAATGGCTTTAAGACAGGAGCATTTGATGCGTTTATAACAAGTGATGTGCCTATGGGAGCAGGGCTTTCATCATCTGCGGCATTTGAAACACTTATAGGAACAATACAGTCACATATTTATAATGCCGGAAAAGTATCAGCAGAAGATATTGCAGTTATTGGACAGATGGCAGAGAATGAGTATTTTGGCAAGCCTTGTGGACTTATGGATCAGATGGCATGTTCGGTTGGAAATATGGTCTATATTGATTTTAACAATAAGGAAAATCCAGTTGTTAATAAGCTTGCTGTGGATATGAAAAAATTCGGTTACAGCCTGTGTATAACTGACACTAAAGGTTCACATAAGGATTTGACAGATGATTATGCAGATATCCGTCGTGAGATGAATGCAGTTGCAAGTTATTTCGGGCAGGAGGTTCTTCGTGGTATTACATTAAAGGATATACTTGATAATGTTAAAGAACTACAGGAGAAGTTCGGTGACAGGTGCATACTAAGAGCAGTTCATTTTATAGAGGAAAATGAGAGAGTAGAAAATGAAGTGAACGCTCTTACATCTGGAAATGTTGATGAATTCTTAAGGCTGGTATCAAAGTCAGGTGATTCATCTTACAAATATCTTCAAAATATATATTCAACCAAAGATACTGCCAATCAGGGCGTTTCACTTGGACTTATGATGAGTGAAATATTCTTAGGTGATAATGGTTCATATAGTAATGGTGCATACAGTAATGGAGTATGCAGGGTTCACGGAGGTGGATTTGCAGGAACAATACTTGCAATTGTAAAAGATAATGCCGTAGATGAATACAGAAGAAATATGGATAAGATATTCGGTGATGGTGCAAGTATGATATTGCAAATCAGACATTGCGGAGGTGTCAGAATAATATGAGAGATATAGACAGTCTTATATTAGAGCTTGTTAATTATGCTTTAATGAATGAACTGATAGAAGATGATGACAAGATATATGTAACTAACAGATTGCTGGAAGTCTTTGAAAAAATCGGACTTGATACAGACAGTGATGTAATTAATGGCGATGTTGATAGTAAGGAGTATACTACAAGGAGAATATCCGAAATTCTCTCAGACTGCCTTGAAATAGCCATAAAAGACGGACTTATTGAAGATACCCAGCTTAACAGGGATATATTTGACACTAAGATAATGGGTGTACTTACTCCAATGCCTTCTGTTGTGAGAAAGCATTTTAAGGAGCTTTATAATAATAGTCCCAAGTTTGCTACAGATTATTTCTATGAGCTTAATAAAATATGCAATTATATACGCTGTGACAGAATTGAGAAAGACCAGAAATGGAAGTATAATTCAGAATATGGCACTATAGATATAACGATTAATCTGTCAAAGCCGGAGAAAGACCCGAAGGATATAATTAAGCAGGGACAGATGGCGGCAAGTGGTTATCCAAAGTGCCTTTTGTGTAAGGAAAATGAAGGTTATGCCGGTACACTATCACATCCTGCAAGACAGAATTTGAGGGTTATACCACTTGAATTAAGCGATGAGAAATATTATATGCAGTATTCGCCATATGTATATTATAACGAACATTGCATAGTGTTTAATGACAAGCATATACCTATGAAGATTGATAAGAGTACGTTTAAGAAGCTTATCGAGTTCACAGAGAAATTTCCTCATTACACATTAGGTTCTAATGCTGACCTGCCGATTGTAGGTGGTTCAATATTAAGCCACGACCATTTTCAGGGGGGTGCATATGAGTTTCCTATGGCAAGGGCAGAGTATGTGTATGCATTTGATATGGGGCAGTTCGGTGATGTCAAGGCAGGAATTCTTAACTGGCCTATGTCAGTAATAAGACTTAGCAGTAATAATAAAGAAAGTCTTGTTAATGCCTGCGATTATATATTAGACAAATGGAGAGGCTACACTGATGAAGAAGCTTTCATATACTGCAATACCGATGGTGAACAGCATAATACGATTACTCCGATATGTAGAAGAAAAGCTGATAATTACGAGATGGATCTTGTATTAAGGAATAATATTACGACTAAGGAGTGCCCTTGGGGTGTGTACCATCCGTCAGCTAACCTTCACCATATTAAGAAGGAGAATATAGGCCTTATTGAAGTTATGGGAATGGCAATACTTCCGGCACGTCTTGATAATGAAATGGGTATTTTGAAAAAGGCACTATTAAATAATGAAGATATCCGCTCAATCAGCGAGATTGAAAAGCATGCAGGATGGGTTGAAAGCTGGAAAGATAATTATGATATAACCAGCGGCAATATTGATGAGATAATAAAATCGGAGATTGGCAAAGTATTCGTTCAGGTGCTTGAGTGTGCAGGTGTATACAAGACAGATGAAAAGGGAAGAGAGGCATTTATAAGATTTATTAACAATTTAACATAGTATGATGAGAGAGTCGGAAATTTAAAAATATTACACAGTAATTTAAGAATGATATTATAATTGGAATTGACCACGGCTGGTCGATGATGAAAACCGTAACTCAGGTATTTGTCACAGGTGTTAAGGAGATTACAACAACTCCGGCACTTTTTGGCGATGTACTTGAGTATGAAGGAAAGTTCTATAAGGTTGGAACTGTGAGGCAGGAAGTAAAGGATACCAAGGTCGAAGATGACAGCTTTTATCTTCTCACTCTTGCAGCAGTTGCTAAGGAACTTAAAAAAAGAGGTCTTGCAGAGGCAAAGGTATTCCTTGATGTAGGTTAAGTATAATAAGAAAGCAAATATGAATTCAATGATTGAGGTTGATTATCTTATGGAAAACAACATGGAGAGCAGGAATCTATATATGAGTTATCCACTAAATACAGGACATAAAAGAATTAATACATCCCTGTGTCCTGCCTTATGTGGATAATAGTTCTAAAACACCAGAAATACTGGCTTTTTAGAAGTGTTATCCACTGTCATAATGACCAATCAGAAAAATGCCATGAGTGGCATAATAACATGATTTCTGCTATACTTAATGTCATGAAAAGGAGTATGTGGTTATGCAGATTAAGTATATAGAGGAAGAACTGAATAGTATAGATAAGACACTTGTGAAAGTTATTTTTTATTATGTAGCAGTAAATATGCAGGTATTGGATCCAATATATTTGTGAAATGTAAATCCAACATATACTGCATCATTTAGGGAAAGATGAAACAAAAGGAGAACATATGGAATCAGACATAATTAAAATCAGCCATCTGAATAAAAGCTTTGGCGAAGTAAAAGCAGTAAATGATTTGAGCTTTCGTGTAAAAAAAGGAGAATTGTTTGCGTTTCTTGGAGTAAATGGTGCAGGGAAAAGTACAACCATTTCCATTCTCTGCGGATTACTGAAAAAAGACAGCGGAACTGTTCAGGTAAACGGAATAGAAACCGACAAAGCCGGTGCACAGACAAAAAGAATGCTTGGTGTTGTGTTTCAGGATAGCGTACTTGATAAACCGCTTACGGTGAAAGAGAACCTAATGAGCAGAGCTGCTTTGTACGGCATTACAGGAAATGCCTTTGATAAGAGATTACAGGAGCTGGTCGAGATTCTGGATTTTGACGAGTTTTTAAACAGACCTGTAGGTAAGCTATCGGGAGGTCAGAGAAGAAGGATTGATATTGCCCGTGCATTATTGCACAGACCGGAGATTTTGATTCTTGACGAGCCTACTACAGGGCTTGATCCGCAGACAAGGCAGTTAATATGGAATGTTATTAAGAAACTTCAGAAAACAGAAAATATGACAGTATTTCTAACCACCCATTATATGGAAGAGGCTGCTAATGCTGGGTATGTTGTGATTCTTGACAAAGGAAGTATCGCAGCAGAAGGTACACCGTTTGAACTTAAAAATGCTTATGTACAGGATATAGTGTCTGTTTATGGTGTTTCCGAGGATGAAATAAAGTCATTGAACAGAGAATATAAAAAAATACGTGACGGATATCAGATAAAAGTAAGAAATACGAAAGAAGCGACGGAGCTTATTGTAGAACATCAGGAACTGTTTAGGGATTATGAGGTAGTAAAGGGCGGTATGGATGATGTATTTCTTGCAGTTACAGGAAAGAAGCTTGGAGGTGAACGCTGATGAGAACAGTATTGGCATTAATGAACAGGAACAGGAAATTGTTTTTTAAAGATAAAGGTATGTTGTTTACATCAATGATCACACCTGTCATTCTGATTGTTCTGTATGCTACATTTCTTGCAAAGGTTTTCAGAGATTCTTTTACAGCAGCGATTCCGGATATGATTCCGATTTCGGATAAGCTTATTAATGGAACCGTGGCAGCACAACTGACAGCATCACTTATGGCAGTAAGCTGTATTACTGTAACATTCTGTGTGAATCTGACTATGGTGCAGGACAAGGCAAATGGAACAAGGAAGGATTTTAATGTTTCGCCTGTCAGCAGTGGAAAAATCTATTTGGGATATTTTCTGTCAACAGTAGCTAATTCATTGATGGTCAATGGACTTGCGTTTGTATTATGTCTGGGATATCTATTTTAAATGGGATGGTATATGAATACAGCAGATGTATTATGGGTTTTATTTGATATGATATTGCTCGTCCTGTTTGGAAGTACGCTGTCAAGTATCATTAGCTTTCCTTTAACAACACAGGGACAGCTTTCGGCTGTGGGTACAATTGTCAGCGCAGGATATGGTTTTATATGTGGTGCTTATATGCCGATTTCAAATTTTGGACCAGGTCTTCAGAAGACACTGTCTTATCTTCCGAGTACATATGCCACTTCATTGATTAAGAATCATATGCTTCACGGAGTTTTTAAGGAGATGGAGAGAAAACATTATCCGGATGAAATGGTTGAAGCGATAAGAGACACTCTTGATTGCAATCCAGTATTTCAGGGAAATGTGGTAAGTGTAAATCAGATGATTGGCATTATGCTGGGAAGCATAGCTATATTTGGAATTATTTATTATTTTGTTACATTGCTGCCAGTGGGTAAAGGCAGACGATAAGCAGCATTATGTTTAGAAATATTCGGTGAAATCTCAATCGGTATTTATAGGAGAACTATCATTATTATTAGAGAATTACGAAAAGCAGATATAAATAGAGTTGCAAAGATATGGCTGGATACCAATATAAACGCACATTATTTTATATCTGCTCAATATTGGAAAAGTAATTTTGAATTAGTTATGCATACAATGTTAAACAGAATAAAAGGATGTGAAATATATGGAATTTTTATTTGTGGCTCTTGGTGGAGCAGCAGGTGCGGTGTCAAGATATGCCATAAGTCTTATACATGTTAAAAGCGGATTTCCGATTTTAACATTAATGACTAATATTATAGGAGCGGTTCTGATAGGATTTATTGCTGGTATTGCTGGCAGTAAGAATGAAATATCAAAAAATACGGTTTTATTCTGGAAAACAGGGGTGTGCGGTGGATTCACCACATTTTCTGCATTCTCTTTGGAAGCATATAATCTGTTTGATGATGGAAAATATGTAATAGGAGGATTATATGTGCTGTTAAGCTGCTGTGGATGTATATTGGGAGTCTTATGTGGAAGGAAACTATCAGCGTTTATAAGATAACATAGGAAATTTATATACATTTATGTACATGATGTCGGGGTCAAAAGCCCCCGACTTTGATACCTACGAATTGTTCCGTGCTACGCACTCCCACAATTCTCCCCAATATTCGCATATCGTGGGATTATCATCCCACTTTTATGCTCATATCGGGGCGGGTCCCAAGGTCTTTCACCCACCTATGAGCAAGCTCATGTGGGTTTAGACCTTTTGACCCTGGTATCATGTACATTAATATGCTTGCTTTTTGTGTAACAATTAGAATCATCCAGGAAGGTAAATTGATTGACAAATACTGTTAAAAAGTCTACAATAAAACATTATATTAGTACGTTAATTAATTTCTATTATGATTTGTCAAATTCGTGTGAAGTAATCTGAACGGAATTGGATTGTGATTTCGATTTTACATTTATTAATTTATTATTAAATTTCAATCGGTATACAAGAACGTAAATTTACACAAAGGAGTATATCAATATGAATAAAAAGATAGTGAAGAAATTATGTGCTATTGGCTTGATATCTTCGATTGTCTTATCAGGATGTGGTAAAGCTGGTATAACAGGTGGCAACAGAGAGGAATCAGCAGGTGGCACAGATAAAGTTGTCTCTTTAAAGGTGTGGACAGAAAAGGATGGCCTGGGTGTCATGAATAAAATGATAGACAGCTTTAAGGAACAATATAAAGATGAAGCAGAATTTGATATAACGGTTGAGATTCAGGCAGATTCACAGGTTCGTGATGTCATGCTTACAGATGTACACAATGGTGCGGATGTGTTTTCATTTCCAGATGATCAGATTATATCATTAACGGCTGGTGGAGTTCTGACAGAGGTACCCAATGCAGATGAAATAGCGGCAGCTAATGTAAAGGAGTCAGTCGAAGCAGCTACGCTGAATGATACATTATATGGATATCCTATGACAGCAGACAATGGATATTTTATGTATTACAATAAAGATTATTTTTCAGAAGATGATGTTAAATCATTAGACAAAATGTTGTCCATTGCAGCAGCTAATAATAAAAAAGTAGCTATGGAGTTTAATTCTGGATGGTATCTTTATACATTTTTCGGAAATACAGGACTTAGTCTTTCTATTAAACCAGATGGTATAACTAATGAATGTAACTGGAATTCGCAGACAGGTGATATAACCGGAGTGGCTATAAAGCAGGCACTCGATAGTATAGCTGCTAATCCAGGTTTTGTAAGTATGCCTAACGGAGATATAGCTGAACAGATTAAAAGTGGTGATGTTATAGCAGGAATAAGTGGTGTATGGGATGTTATGAATGTAAAGGAAGCCTGGGGAGAGAATTATGGTGCCTGTAAGCTGCCAACATATACAGTTGCAGGAAAGGAAGTTCAGATGTCCTCATTTACAGGTTATAAGATGATGGGAGTAAATGCCTACTCAAAGAATAAAGAATGGGCTTGCAGGCTTGCTGACTGGCTGACTAATCAGCAGAACCAGGAGCTCAGGTTTAAAGAGAGAAATCAGGGACCATCTAACAGCAAGGCATCAGAATCAGGTGAAATCAAAAAAGTGGCTGCAATACAGGCAATCATTGCACAGTCCCAGTATGGAACATTACAAAGAGTAGGAAACAGCTACTGGGATGCCTGTAAGAAGTTTGCTAATACCGTACTTAGTGGAAATAATGGTGGTTTATCAGATCAGGAAGTCATGGATACATTGGTTAATGAAATTACAGCTTCTGCTGTTAAGTAACAGTAGGATGGCCAAAGTTGATTTACTGAGAGTGGAAAAGATTGGAGAACAAGCATGAATAATAAAAAAAGGACGAGCCTGAAGACACTGATATTATTGCCAGTATTTATATTAGGTGCTTTAACAATAATATGTAATGTTATGGCTATAAACAATATAAGAACTGTAAACTCTAATGCCGCCGATATAGCAGATAACTGTATGAGGAGTGTTTCGGATTTAGGTGAAATAAAGAATGATATACAGGTTATTCATACACTTGGATTATCACATATTATTGCAACAGATCTTAATACTATGATATCAGTAGTAGGCGAGATTAATGATAATCAGGAAGAATTAGAGAAAAAGCTGGATGAATATAAGAAATATGTCCAGAATGATGATATGGAAACATATAATTCATTAGTAAGTAATTATAATACCATGAAATATGAGCTTGGAAACATTATGGCATACAGTGCTTTAGGCAAGAATGAGGAAGCATATGCTATTGCTAATGGAGTCGTAAGTGATAGCAGTAAAGCAATCCAGAAGGATATAGAGGTGCTAAGCACTCATGCCAATGATACAGCTTCAAAGGCAAGGGAAAGGCTTGCCAGTGTGTATGTAAGTTCACTTGTAAGCAATGGCATAGTTATTATTATAAGCGTTATATTGATTATTGTAGCAATATACTGTGTTATGAAGTATGTTATTAAACCAATTATCGCAACTAATAAAGATATCAGGGATATTATTGATGGAATTGATAATGGAGAAGGAGATCTTACAAAGCGTGTAAGAGTTATTTCTAATGATGAGATAGCAGATCTTGGTAATGGTATCAATCTTTTTATGGATAAGCTGCAGGAAATACTTAAGCTGATTATAGAGAATACTAACTATATGGAAAATGTTGTTGCTGAGGTTGATGGCAGTGTTGTCAAATCCAATGATAGTGCTTCAGATTTATCTGCCATGACAGAGGAATTATCTGCAACTATGCAGGATGTAGGGCTTTCTGTTAATACTATTAATGACAATGCTGATGCTATACAAAAAGATGTTGAGATTATAGCAACAAAGTCTGATGATATTAATAAGTTTTCAAAAGAAATGAAGGCAAATGCAGAAAAAATAGAAAGTGATGCCAGATATAATATGGTTCAGACAGGTGAAAAGGTTGGAAATATATTAGATGTTCTTAACAGGGCAATAGAAGATAGTAAGAGTGTTGACCAGGTAAATAATCTTACTAATGATATTCTTAATATATCAAGCCAGACGAATTTGTTAGCACTCAACGCATCAATAGAAGCTGCCAGAGCAGGTGAAGCAGGTAAAGGATTTGCAGTAGTGGCAGATGAGATACGTCAGTTAGCAGATTCAAGCCGTGAAACTGCAAACAAGATACAAAGTATTAACTCGGTTGTTGTTGCTGCTGTTAATAATTTATCAGATAATGCTAATAATCTTGTTTCTTATCTTCAGCAGACTATTCTTCCTGAATTGCAGACATTTGTTGATGGCGGTGTGAAATATAAAGAAAATGCTTCATATATAGAGAATGCAATGGATGAATTCGTTGAAAAAACAGATGTACTAAAGAAAAACATGGAAGAAATAGCTCATTCTATCAATACGATAACAACTGTAGTTGATGAGGGTGCTGCCGGTGTTAATAATGCGGCCATAAGCACACAGAATCTTGTTGAGGATATAGTCAATATCAGCAATAAAATGATAGAAAACAAGAGTAT
>OGLX01000629.1_pt1 | contig 22805 bp, 20 predicted proteins | sample 1572821 | NCBI WGS metagenome assembly OGLX01 (sample SAMEA2581908, study PRJEB24529) | metagenome | biome: Human gut stool | place: China | collected 2011 | reverse complement strand
TTGATATGTCAGAGTTATTTCTGAAGACAACAACATTTCCTTATGAAAGTATCGTAATGTCGAAAGAATTACAAACAAAGTATATTACTAATGCATTTTATAAAAGTGATGCTATTAAGGCATTGGAAGAAATAATTGAAAAAAACAAAACTCCAATAGTCGTTGGCGGAACAGGACTGTATGTTAATTCTTTAATATATGGAATCGATTATCCAGAAGTTGAAACTGATTTAGAATACAGAAAAGAACTAGAGAAAGTAGCAGAACAAAAGGGACTCGGATATTTATATGAAGAAGCAAAAAAGATTGACCCGGAAGCGGTAAAGAATATTAGTGCAAATGATAAAAAAAGAATAATAAGAATATTGGAAATATATAAAGAAACAGGAAAAACAAAGACTCAGCTAGAAATTGAATCTAGAAAAAATGGAGTTCCATATGATTATAGAGTGTTTGCTATAAATATGCCTAGAGAAATTTTATATGATAGAATTAATAGAAGAGTAGATATAATGCTTGAAAAAGGGCTAATAGAAGAAGTTAAGCAATTGTATAAAAAATATGGAGATGAGCTTCGTACATCTGTACAAGGAATAGGTTACAAAGAAGTAATAGATTATTTGAATGGAATGTACTCTAAAGAAGAAATGATTGAAAAAATAAAGATGGAAACACGTAGATATGCTAAAAGACAATTAACGTGGTTTAGAAAAATACCAAATATAATTTGGATTGACGGATTAGGAAATGTTCAAGATAATGTTAATCTTATTTTGAAAGAGGCAGAGCTAAACGAAAACTAAATTAATTTAGTAGGTTTTGAATAACACAAATTCTATGTAGAATTTAATAGAAAGGTGATAAACTTTGGAGAAAAAAATTAGAAAAGGAAGAGTATTTGCGGTAGTTTTAATACTTGCACTTGTATTTATATATGCGGTATATTTGGTTGCTAAACTTGTACAAAATCCTACAAATACCTTCATGGTTACAAACGGAAAAATATCACAAGAGGAAAGTGATATTGGGTACATTATAAGAGAGGAAACTGTTGTAAAAGGACAAAATTACAAAAATGGAATGGTAAAAATAAAAAACGAAGGTGAAAAAGTTGCAAAAGGAGATTCTGTTTTTAGATACTATTCATCAGGAGAAGAAGAATTAAAAAATAAGATTGCTGAATTAGATGTAGAAATACAATCTCTAATGCAAAACGAAAAAAGCAGTTTTCCAAGTGATGTAAAGTTATTAGAAAGCCAAATTGAGAAGGAACTTGACTCTATTTATGGAGTGAATAATGCTCAGAAAATTCAAGAATATAAGAAAAATATAAACTCATACATAACAAAGAAAGCTAAAATATCTAGCCCATCTAATTCTCGTTTGAAAGAATTACTAAGCCAAAGAGAAGAATATGAAAATAGATTAACATCAGATTCTGAAAATGTAAATGCACCAGAGAGTGGAATTGTTTCTTATAGAGTAGATGGATTAGAGAGTGTTCTAACAACAGAAGACTTTACTAAATTTAATAAAAGCTTTTTACAAGACTTGAAATTAAAGACTGGACAAACTGTTGCAAGTAGTGAAGAAGTTGGAAAAATAATAAATAATTATCAATGTTACATTGTTTTTAATTCTAACACAAATGAGGCAAAAAGCTCGAAAGTGGGAGATATAATCAAAATAAGAGTGCAAAATTCTGATACTTTAAAAGCTAGTGTGGAAAATATTATAGATGAAGATGATGAGTCTAAAACAATTACTGTAAAAATTACAAATGATGTTGAAAAACTAATTGCATATAGAAAAATATCTTTTGATATAATTTGGTGGGATGCAGAAGGCTTTAGAATTCCAAATGAAGCAATAAAAGAAGAAAATGGCTTATCATATGTTGTAAGAAATAGAAATGGTTATTACAATAAAATGCTAGTGAAAATATTAAAACAAAATGACGAATATTGTATAGTTAGACAGTATAAAACAGAAGAACTTGGGTTTACTAGTTCGCAAATATATAGCATGAGAAATATAGCACTTTATGATGAAATTGTACTAAACCCGACTGATGAACAAATGTTACAATAATGTTACAGAATATTAAATTAAAATTACAATATTAAAAATACTATTGACAATAAAGCTAAAAAGATAGATACTATAGCTAGTAATTTTTACAAAGGACGATGAAATTTTAGGAGGTTTATAATGTCAGGAGCTATAATGAATAAAATCTGGGGAGCATTTGGAATGGATGCAAATGAAGAAGAGGAAGAAGATTACGTAGAAAATAACGAAGAGATGGAAGAAGAAGAGGAAAATAATAAAGAAAATAAATTATGGGGAAGACGTAACAACAAAGTTGTAGCAATGCCTCAACCTCAACAAGTGAAAATGGTTATATCCCAACCAACAACATTTGATCAAGCAGAAGATATATGTGATTTACTAAAAGAAAAACAATCTGTAATAGTAAATCTTGAATATGTAAATAAAGATGTTGCAAGAAGAATAATTGATGTAGTAAGTGGAGCTGTTCATGCTTTAGACGGACACATTCAAAAAGTATCTAATTCTATATTCTTAATTGCACCATACAATTACGAAATAACAAATGAAATGGCAAGAGAAGAAATTAAAAACAAATTATCTGTTTCTTGGTTAAAAAATGCAGGCAATAATTAGACTAAATGTAATTGGGAGGAAGCAAAAATGATTACACCTTTAGAAATTGAAAACAAGAAATTTTCAAAACAAATGATGAATGGATATAGTGTAGAAGAAGTTGATGATTTCTTGGATGAATTAACAGCATGCTACGAAAAATTATACAAAGAGAGTAACGAAAATCAAGATAAAATAGCAGAATTAAACGGAAAACTTGAACATTATAAACAAATAGAAGGTACATTAAACAATACACTTATAATGGCTCAATCTACAGCTGAAGATATAAAAAATGTTGCAAAACAACAAGCTGACCAAATAATAAAAGATGCTGAATCTGATGCAAAACAATCATTAGCTTCATTAGAACAACAAATATTATTAAAGAAAAAAGATTTTGAAGATTTACAAAAACAATTTGACGTATACAAAGCAAAAATGGAGTCTTTATTAATATCACAACTGGAATTAATAAAAGACATAAACAAAGAACAAGATAACTAAAACAAGACATAAAAAGAACGAAAGCAAAAGGTTTGGAAAATTTCCGAATTTTTTGCTTTACTTTTTATCAAAAATGTTACAGCACTATTAAATGTATGTTACAATTGCATTATAAATATTGACATCTATGAAAAATTAGATAAAATATATGTATAAAGTTACCATTTAATATCTGTTAATATGCAAAATAATGCTGTTGGAGGATACATACATGAGAGTAATAAGTGGAAGTGCTAGAGGCACAGTATTACATTCTATTGAAGACATAAGCACAAGACCAACATTAGACAGGGTTAAAGAGTCACTTTTTAATATAATTCAAAATGATATAGAGGATACTACTGTATTAGATTTATTTGCTGGAAGTGGAGCAATTGGAATAGAATTTCTTAGTAGAAGAGATTACCGCGCATCTGTACATTTGTCAGCAATTCTCCTATCGCTTCCTGCCTTGACCTTATCTGTGATAAATCAAGTAAAGCTGTTGCTATGATTGAGAAAAATCTAGAAAAAACAAAACTAAAAGAAAAAGCAATAGTATATAACAAAGATTATATAGATTGCATTAATACAGTTAAAAATATCAAATTCGATATTATATTTTTAGATCCACCATACAAGGAAGAATTTGCACTTGATGCTATAGAAAAAATAAGTAATTTACAATTATTAAAATATGATGGAATAATTATAATTGAAACAGATGAACCAGAAAGAGATATAAATAGAATAAATAATATGAATATTAATTACAAAATATACGATTTAAGAAAGTATGGAAGAGTATCATTAATATTTCTTAAATGAAAGGGGAAAACATGGAGATATTTACCTTGTTAGAAACAATTGAAGATATGCTAGAAAATAGTAAGGAAGTGCCTTTTACCCACAAAGCTATTATAGACAAAGAAGAAGTGTTAGACATAATAAAAGAAATTAGATTAAAATTACCAGAGGAATTAAAACAAGCAAAGGTAATTAAAGAAGAGCATGACAGAATAATAAGCAAAGCCAATGAAGAAGCTAGTGAAATAGTAAAAGAAGCCGAAAACAGAATAATTTCGATGATAGATGAACATGAAATTACTAGAAAAGCATATGAGCAAAAAAATAAGATAATTGAAAATGCTAACGATATGGCTAGAGAAATTTCTAATGGAACAAAGGCATATGCTGATAACATTTTGGCTGGCGTACAAGTTACACTAGAAGATGCTTTAAGAGTAATAGAAAATAATAGAAAAGAAGTAAAATAGTGCGATTTGACCAATATAAATTCCAAAGTTTATATTGGTTAATTTTGTATTGAAGAAAATTTGTTTGGCAAATGCTAAAAAAATATGGAAATTTAATAATTAATATGATAGAATATCTAAGTATAAAAAATACTTTAAGAAAAGTAGGCAAAGGGAGGAACATATGGCAAAGAGAGGAAGAAAAAAGAAGAAGCAACAAGTTAATATAAATGTAGTTGTGGCTGTAATGATAATAGCAAGCATATTATTAGCGGTTTTAATATATACAAATTCAGGATTTATAGGAGAACACTTGAGTCCATTTTTAGGTGGAATAATGGGATATATAAAATATTTCTTGCCAGTTGGGGTTTTTATATTGGCAATATATATTGCATACCAAGGAGAAACCTCGTGGTCTAAAAAAATAGCCCAGTTTTCTGCATTATTGTTGTGCATAGCAGTAATTTTTAATGTCTACGAAATATATCAAGGAAATGTTGTAATAGAAAACAGAAGCATGGAAAATGTTATGAAACAATTCTTTGAACTTGGTGCTAATGGCGCTGGAGGTGGTGCTATTGGAGCTATTGTTACAATTCCACTTATAAATCTATTTGAAAAAGTAGGAACCATAATAATTGCATCAGGAGGAATAATTGCACTTACTGTATCTATGTTTGGAATAGATCTAGTAAATAGAATATCAGATTTTATAGATGGTACAGAAGAGAGAAAGAGCGCTAAAAAAGTAAAACAACAGCAATACGCAAAAGCAGAACCAGAGAACGATGAGGAAAAAATAATTGGAATAGATGAAAGAAAAGAGACTAAAAAAGAGAGAAAATTAAGGGAAAAGCTAGAAAAAGAAAAGGCCGCTTTAGATGTTGAACAACTCCAAATAAATTTGAATGGTAAGGATATTGGAAAATCTTCTAAATTATTTGATGTTGAAAAAGAGATAAAAGACGATAAAAAAGTAAGAACAGAAAAATCAGAAGAAAGAAAACAATCACCAGAATTTATAGAAGATCCATTATTTAAGAAACAAGAAGAACAGAAGGAAGATAAGACAAAAGAAGTTTTACAATTAGAGCATACGCTTACTGTTGAGGATGAAAACTATGAATTTCCGCCACTAAATCTATTAAGCGAAGGAACATCAAAAGGCTTAAAGGGTGGAAAAAGAGCACTAGCAGATACTGCTTCGAAATTACAAAAAACACTATATAGTTTCGGTGTTTCTGCAAAAGTAGAAAATGTTTCGGTCGGACCTGCTATAACAAGATATGAATTAAAACCTGCAGAAGGAGTGCGTGTAAGTAAAATTGCAAACCTTGCAGATGATATTGCTTTAAATTTGGCCGCTAAATCAATAAGAATTGAAGCACCAATCCCAGGAAAACAAGCTGTTGGTATAGAAGTGCCAAATGAAGAAAGTGAAGTTGTACACATAAGAGATATTTTACAAACAGATGAATTTAAAGAACACAAGTCGAAACTCGCATTTGCACTTGGAAAAGATGTTTCTGGTGATGCAATTGTAACAGATATTGCAAAAATGCCACACGTTTTAATTGCTGGTGCAACTGGTTCTGGTAAGAGTGTATGTATAAATACTCTAATTGCAAGCATAATATATAAGGCAAAACCAAGTGAAGCAAAGCTGGTTATGATTGATCCTAAAATAGTTGAATTATCTGTATATAATGGAATTCCACACTTATTAATTCCGGTAGTAACAGATCCTAAAAAGGCTGCAGGAGCACTTGCATGGGCTGTTCAAGAAATGGAAAACAGATATACAATGTTTGCGTCAAAAGGTGTAAGAGACTTAAAAGGCTATAACGAAGTAATAGAAAAAGAAGACAATTTCGGAAAACTACCACATATAGTTATAATTGTAGACGAGTTGGCAGACTTGATGATGGTTGCAAAAGGTGATGTTGAAGATGCAATTTGCAGATTGGCACAAAAGGCAAGAGCTGCTGGAATGCACTTAGTAATTGCTACACAACGTCCATCTGTTGATGTTGTAACAGGTTTAATTAAAGCAAATATTCCATCAAGAATTGCATTTGCGGTATCTTCTCAAGTAGACTCGAGAACGATTTTAGACCAAGTTGGTGCTGAAAAATTGCTTGGAAAAGGAGATATGTTATTCTTCCCAACAGGAGCTCCAAAGCCAGTAAGAATTCAAGGAGCATTCATATCTGATAAAGAAGTTGAAAAACTTGTAAACTTTGTAAAGGCAAACGGAGAAACAACATATAGAGATGATATTACAGAATACATAGAAAAGGCTAACACAACTGATAAAGAAATTGATGAAGGAGCCTTAGATGATGATGAAACAGACCCACTTTTAAATGATGCAATAGAAACTGTAATAGAAACAGGACAAGCGTCAACATCGTATATTCAAAGAAAGTTTAAAGTTGGATATGCAAGAGCAGGTAGAATAATAGACCAAATGGAAGAAAGAGGTATTATTTCAGGCTACCAAGGAAGTAAGCCAAGAGAGGTTCTTATGACGAAAGAGAGATGGGCTGAATTAAACTCATAGTAGTTGAAAATAAAAATTAATTCTTTTTCAACTTAGTATAATGTAATTGGAATATTAGAAAGGTACAAAAGAAATATGCGAATATTTTCAAAGCTTAATTCAAATGAATACAATAATCAATTGGAAAAAATATTGGAAAATAAGACATTTGATGAGAGTGTAAAAAATTTATTATTAAGTATGTTATATAAAATTGAAAATGGATATGCAGACTATTCTATAGTAAAATTTAATGCACTTCCAAAAGCAGATTTTATGGAGAAAATATTAAATATAATAGATAAACAATGTTTCGAAATAAAACTAGTAATACCAGAAACAGAAGAGAGTAAGCCTCTAGAACACGACAACGTGGTTTGCAAAATAGATGCAGATAGAGGCTCTATTTTGGTATATGCAAATGAGGAGGAAATTTTATATTCTTTAATTCAGATGAATTTGTTACAGGAAAAGTACAACAAAAATCAATTGGAAATAACCGGGAGTAAGTATTATAGAGATGCAATAAATAAGTTTTTACTTAAAGCAAAAAGTATTAATGGAAGTGAGGTTATACGCGATTTTGATGGTTGGTCTTGGAACAATAATATAAAAAAACAGAGTGATTTTGAATATAATTTGATATTCCAAAACATGATGCTCTTAAACTTAAGATTAGATGATAATTTTAAAGAGAAAATCTATGAACAAAATTTCCAAAATCCAAATTTGTTTTATCAAAAATTGTATACTATAATTTTGGCTATTATTGCAAAACAAGACGAAAAGATAAAAAATGAGATTACAACAAGGTTAAATGAATTAATAAGACTATTATTTTTGATGGAAGATAGAGTAAACTTTCTAAATAAGATTACAGAAGAAAAGAAAATGATTTCAAGTGAAATTAGAGAAATAGATGAGACTTTAAATGATAAAGAAAAATTGAAAAAAGAATATATTAATAGAAACTCTAAACTTCTAAATAAGGATAAGATATTTAGTGTAAGTTTTTTATATGATATACTAGAAAATGAAAGAAAAGCACAAGTTGAGAAACTAAAAGCTATGAATGGATACCTAGATCCAAGAAATTTTTCTAAACAAAAAACGAATATGGAAAATGAATGTTCATTGTTAAAAAATGTAATAGAACTATCAGAGAACGGAGATTTAAGAAAACAAGAAATAATAGAATTTCAAAAAGAAGTTTTAAAGTATTATCAACAAAAAATAGAAGAAAATTTGGAGGATAAAGATTTTCTAGAAAAAGTACTATATGAATTTAGATATTATTGTATGATACCAATTACAAAAAATGAAGTAATTGGAAAAGAGCCTGAGCTACAAGAGTCAATTGAGAAAGTAATGAATATTATAATTGATAATTGCATAGATAAAGAGATAATAACTAATTTTTCTAATAGTGCAAGCATATGTTATGCAATTTTGAAATATATATTCATAACAAAGATAATAGATTTAAAAGAAATACAAATAAAGATAAATAAGATAAAAGAAATACAGTATGTAAATGAAGTACAAAGCCAAATTGCTGTTAGTATATATGATGAAAAAGAGGCTGAAAGTATATACAATGAAACTGTATATAATTTAAAATCACTAAACGTAAAGCTAAACAAAAAAATTCCGTTATTTTTGAAATAATAGAAAAATAACCTGTGAAAATAATTAAATTTATAAATACGCAGATTGTTGTTTAAATGTGAAGGGAGAAAAACGAATGAATATAACTTTTTTAGGAGCAACAAAAATGGTTACAGGCTCTAACTTTTTGGTGGAAGGAGCTGGCAAGAGATTTTTAGTCGATTGTGGAATGTACCAGGGAAAAGCAACAGATGAAATGGAAAATGAAGCACCATTTTTGTATAATCCAGCTGACATAGATTTCATGCTTTTAACACATGCACATATAGACCACTCTGGTCGTATTCCCAAATTATATAATGAAGGTTTTAGAGGGCCAGTGTATGCTACAAAAGCAACATGTGAGCTATGTTCGATAATGCTGCCAGATAGTGGGCACATTCAAGAACAAGAAAATGAGTGGAAGAATAATAAGAGAAAAAGAAAAGGATTAAAACAACAGCCACCACTTTACACTGCAGAAGAGGCTATAAAATGTTTGGAAATATTTAAACCAATAAAATATGATGAAATTATTGATATTGATGAACATATTCATGTTAGATTTAACGATGCTGGGCATATGCTTGGGTCTGCAATAATAGAAGTTTGGGTAGATGAAGATGGAAAGACTACAAAAACAGTATTTTCAGGGGACTTAGGAAATAATGATATTCCACTGCTTTCAGAACCAACCATGATAGAAGATGCAGATTATTTAGTAATGGAATCTACATATGGAGATAGATTGCATGTTGGAACACATGACAAGGCAAAAGTGTTTCTAGATATTGTATCAGAGACACTTGACAATGGAGGAACAGTTGTAATTCCTTCATTTGCTGTTGGAAGAACTCAAGAAATTTTATATGAATTAAACATAATAAAAGAAGAGAGAAGTAAAGATGAAGCTTTCCAAAAAGAGTATGAAACATTGATGAGAGCACCTGTTTATGTTGATAGTCCGCTTGCAATATCTGCAACAGAAGTATTCAAAAATAATGAAGATTTATTTGATGATGAAACAAAAGCTATTATGGAAAGAGGAGACAATCCACTAGAATTTCCTGGACTAAAATTTACAAGAACAGCAGACGAATCTAAGGCATTAAATGAGAGTGATGAACCATCAATAATAATTTCTGCCAGTGGTATGTGTGAAGTTGGAAGAATAAAACATCACTTAAAACATAATATTTGGAATCCAAACAGCACAATATTATTTGTTGGATATCAAGCACCAGGAACACTTGGAAGAAGTATAGTAGATGGAGCAAAAAAAGTTAAAATATTCGGAGAAGAGTTTAGCGTAAAAGCTAGAATAGAATATATAGAAGGGTATTCTGGTCATGCTGACCAAGAATGGCTACTAAATTTCGTATATTCATTCATAAAAAAGCCAAAGCACATATTCTTAGTACATGGAGAACCTAATGGCCAACTGGTTTTGAAAAACAAAATTGTAGACACAACACAAATTCCAGTTACAATACCTGGATATGGAGAAAAATATACGCTAGATGACAATTTTACAGTAGAAAAGAAATACGAAGATCCAATAGATAAACGTTATTTAAGGTTAGAAGTATTAGACAGAATAGAGACATTACAGGAAGAAATTGAAGATATGAAAAACATCATCAAAGAAGACCTTCTATCAAAAGAAAGAAGCGATGATGATGTAAAAAGAGTTAATGAAAAGGTTAAAGAGTTGGAGCAGAAAATTGTTGATATTATAGAGAACAGTTAAAGGAGAAAACCAATGAGTAATAAATTTTTTAATGATGCGGTTATTGGAAATAAGAATGTAAGAGCAACCTTTAGTAGCACTGGAGAGCTACTAAGGGCTTACTATCCAAGTGTAGATTTTAAGCAATTTGTGGACTTTTTCCATGTTGGAATGAAGGTAAATGATTCTGCAATTATTTATCTTCACCAAGACATAAATAACAGATACAACCAGTATTATACTGACAATACAAATATTTTAAATACTGAAATTGAGAATACATATTTTAATATAAAAATAAGACAGACTGACTTTGCTCTTGTTAAGGAGAACATAATTGCAAAGAGATACACAATTGTAAATGGAAATAAGCTTGATCTAGATTTAAGCTTTTTGGTACGCTCAAAATTATATTCAAATGATAATAATATGGTGTCTGGAAAAGTAATAGATAATGGCTTAATTCAATATAATCATGATTTTTCATTCAGCATATTTGCAAATAAAAATATATCAGGGCATAGAATTAATGATGTAGAGAGTTGCTTTAGAGAAGCTGTGCTAACTGATAAAGATTATATAGGAATGTCTAATGATTCTGCTGTAAGCTATAATCTTGGACAATTGAAATCAGGTGACCAGATAGACTTTACTTTGTTTATATACATTGAGAATAACAACAATATAAAAAATATGGAAGAACTCGAAGAAAAAATAGAAAATTATAAAAAAATAGATGTAAATAAAGAATATACTCAAGCGAAAAAATATTGGACAAACTATTTGGAAAAGCATGATGGATTAAATTTAAGAGAAAATAGCAACAAGCTTGTTAATGACAGAGTGAAAGAAATATATAACCGTACAATATTGCTGTTTCCTTTATTACAAAATGAGGAATCAGGTGGAATATCTGCGACTGTTGAAATAGATGAGAACAGAGAAAAGAGTGGAAGATATTCGTATTGCTGGGCAAGAGATGCCGTGTTTATTGCTAAGGCATTTGACTATTTGAATATGAAAAAAGAAACAGACAAGTTCTATGAAAATTTCTGCAAAAAAACTCAAAGCAAGAATGGAATGTGGGAGCAAAGATTTTATACAGATGGCACATTAGCACCTTGTTGGGGATACCAAATAGATGAAACAGCAAGTGTAATTTATGGTGTTTATGAGCATTATAAAAACACTAAAGAATTGAAATTTTTACAAAGTAATATGAAAATGTGTGAAAATGCATTACATTTCTTATTCAAATATTTAGAAAATATTTTTGGCGAAAAAGAAGAAAAAGACTTAGTAAAAAAAGAGATAGAAGAGCAGGTAATAAAAGAAGGCAGACAAAAAGACCAAATCTACAAGCATGTAAGTTATGATTTGTGGGAAATGAACGAAGGTGTTCATTTATATTCACTTGCAAGTATTTATGGTGCATTTAATGCAATGATTGGAATGTATGAGGAGATAAAACCTAAATACGAAAATAATAGATTGAAACTTGAAAAAATAGCAAAAGACATACAAAAAATAAAAGATGAAATAGAAAATATAAGAAAGTATGTTGAAAATAATTTGTATGATGAAAATACTAAAGTGTTACGCAGAAATACAGAAGATAGTAAAATGGATATTAGTACAATAGGAGCTGTTTATCCATTCGAATTGTTTGGAGCTGATGAGAAAAAAGTTCTAAACACTGTTGAAAAAATAAATATGACACTACGTACATATACAGGTGGATATTTAAGGTTTGAACAAGATAGTTACATGGGTGGAAAATACCCATGGCCAGTTACAACCTCGTGGATGGCAATGTATTATTTAAAAGCAGGAAATAAGAAGATGGCTCAAGAATGTTTTAATTTTGTTGTAAACAGTACATCTTCATTAGGATTTATATCAGAACAGGTAGATAACAACACAATGAAGCCTAGTTGGGCAATTGGTTTAGGTTGGTCTCATGCAATGTTTATAATAACATTAGCAGAATTATTGAAATAATAATAAAAAAATGTTAAAATAAGTATGAAAGTGTAGAAATAAAATAGTTAACACGAGAAAGGAATATGAAAATTATGGCAAAGAAAAAACATGAGGCAGGAAAAATATTTGTAAAAGTAATGGCAGCGCTTTTAGCTTTATTAATGGTATTGGCAGTGTCTGCAACACTTATATTTTACCTAATGCAATAATAAAATTTGACGTTGATTAAATTCTAGAAATAGAGTTTAACAACGTCTAAATGTTTTATAATGATGGACTTATTTTTCACGAAGAAAGGACAGCAAAAAATGAAGGAAAATTTTATAACAAGTATAGTATCAACATGGAGCAATAGTATATCTGAATATTTTAAGCTATTACAAGAATATCCGATTAAACTAGTATCATTAATTTTGGATTTAGCAATAGTCATATTTATTGTAGTAAAAATGTTCCAAATAGCGAAAGGTTCAAGAGCATTGCAATTAATAAAGGGAATAATTTTGTTCATTCTTATAACATGGCTTAGTGGAATACTTAATTTAACAATAGTACACTCTGTTTTAACGGCATTTTTGCCTTCTGGAGTAATTGCACTTGTTGTAATATTTCAACCAGAAATAAGAAGAGGATTAGAACAAATTGGAACAAACAAGTTTACAAATTTATTTGGAATGGACAAAAGTATAGAAACTAAAACAAGAGAAGATATCTACAAGATTGTAATTGCTGTAGAAGAACTTGCAAAAACAAAAACAGGAGCCTTAATCGTAATTCAAAGAGACATCAGCTTAAGTGATATTATATCAACAGGTATAGAAATGAATTCTGAAATATCTCCACAATTATTGGTAAATATATTTGTCCCAAAGACTCCGTTACATGATGGTGCAGTTGTAATTAATAATAACAGAATTGCAGCAGCAGCATGTATATTACCACTTGCAAATAACACAGATATTTCAAAAGAATTAGGAACAAGACACAGAGCTGCAGTGGGAATTTCTAAAGAATATGATGCAATAGCAATAGTTGTATCAGAAGAGTCTGGAAAAATATCTATTGCAAAAGATGGAACTCTAATTGTAGATGTTAAAGAAGAGGCTTTGAAAAAAATATTAATAAAAAATATCATAACAAACAGATTGGATGAGAAAGAAAAGAACAAATTAGCAAGATTGAAGAATATTCAAGAGTTAAAGAAAAAAGATAAAGAAGAAAGTAAAGAAAATAAGGAAGCAGACAAATAATATGAGAAATATAAGACTTACCATAGAATATGATGGAAAATGCTATAATGGCTGGCAAAAACAACCGGATAAACTAAACATTCAGGGTGAAATAGAAAGAGCAATATTTAATATAACAAAAGAGGAAGTGGACCTTATAGGCTCGGGAAGAACCGATGCTGGAGTTCATGCATTAGGTCAAATTGCAAACTTCAAAACAAATTCTAATATGCCAATAGAAAAGATGGCAATAGCAATAAATTCTCAATTAAAAAATAGCATTATAATAAAAAATGCAGAAGAAGTAGATGAGAGATTTCATAGCAGATATAATGCAAAACAAAAAACTTACAGATATGTTATAAACAATTCCGAATATGGAACAGCTATATATAGAAATTTACAATACTGTTTTCCAATAAAATTAGATGCAGAAAAGATGAAAGAAGCGGCAAAATATTTTGAGGGTGAACACGATTTCAAGGCATTTAAATCTAGTGGAACAAGTGGAAAAAACAGTGTAAGAACAATATATAAAGCAGAAGAAAGAAAAGAAGGAGGCAACATAATAATAGAGTTAACTGGAAATGGCTTCTTGTACAACATGGTAAGAATAATTTCAGGAACATTATTGGATGTTGGACTTGGAAAAATTAAACCAGAAGAAATACCAGAAATAATAGAATCAAAAGATAGGCAAAGAGCAGGAAGAACACTTCCCGCACACGGATTGTATTTAGTACAGGTTGTATATAATTAAATTTGTAACGAATAATAGTAAGAACCCATATTATATATAAACATAAACTTAGAGAGGAATGTGATATAATATGGATTTATTACTATTATTTTTTGCAATACCACTTGCTGTTATTATATTATCTATTGTCCTACAGAAAATACTTAAGTGTCCATGGCTTGTAGCGGCAACTTTTTTTGCTATATTTTTAATAGTTACATTTGCGGTAGGAGATATAAGATTACTAATATTTACGGTGGTATACACAATAATTTCATATATTACGGCTTTAATATTTAGAGCAGTATGCAACCTTATGTGTAATGGAATAACATTAAGAAACATAAATGCGCGAAACATTAATACAAATACATTAAATGCAAACCAAGTAATAGACAATGGAGATAACAGTATAGATGAAAACAATAATAACAATGGATGTAGTTGTTCTTGTGGTAACTGTTATAGAGGAAATTGCAGTTATAACTTAAATAGAAATTACAATGGATATAATTATAGATGTAGAAGATAGATTATATAAAATATGAATGAAATTTTTTGTTTGACATATAATAAAAAAAGTGCTATTATAATTATAGCAATTGCAATAAATGTTTCAAAGAACATAAAAAGACTAGGTGCAGACCTAGTCTTTTTCTTTGCTAATCATCAGAATATATTACAAAAATGTTACAATACAATTAAACTTAAATTACAGTAAAAAAAATATTGTTTTTACCCTTAATTTGTTGTACAATTATATAAGTAATAATTTTGTCAAAATATTGACTTTTAGGAGGAAAAAAGTATGGCTACAAATCCAATGCAAAAAAAAGCGAGAAATTCATTTATATTAGGAGTGTTAATTACTTTTATAATTATGGCGTTAATAGTCGCATATCTATTTTTACAAATGAAAAAATTGCAAGATGAACAGGCAAAAATGGCTGCAAACTATGTTAAAGTATGTATTTTGAAGAGTGACGTAGTATCAGGACAAATTATAACAAGTGATTTAATTACTACTAAAGAAGTTGATAAAAATACAGTTCCATCAAATGGTACTGCAACTATAACAAATTTAACAAATTATTTTTTAGAGGACAAGAGTGGCAATTCTGTAATTACAAATAATGGTAAAACTTATTTACAAAGAGATGGCAGAGACATAGAATTAAAAACAGAAGATGCAACTGGAGAATATTATATAGAGAATAATAATTCTAAAGAGTATGTAGAATTAACAACACCACCATTAATTGCCAAAATAGACATGAAGGCAAATACAGTTGTAACTTCATCTATGATTGCAAAATCTGATGAGAAGACAACAAATGATTTAAGAATTCAAGAATATAACATGTTAAGACTATCAAGCCAGATTGCTGCAGAAGATTATATAGATATTAGATTTAGAATGCCTTCTGGAGAAGACTACATTGTTGTATCTAAGAAAAAAGTTGAAATTCCACAAATAGATGGAGTAGATTCAGCAACTACAATTTGGCTACAATTAACAGAAGATGAAATTCTTACTATGAGTAATGCAATTGTTGAAAATTATATGATTGAAGGATCTGTGCTTTATACAGCAAAATATGTTGAACCTGGAACACAAGAAAAAGCTACACCAACATATGTTCCAAGTGAAGCAGTTCAGAATTTACTAAGAAATAATGATTCAAATATTTTAAATACTGCAAAACTAGCTTTACTTACGAGATATCAAGGAAATTCAGATGTAAGAAATAACATAAATAATACAAAGAATTCTATAGATCCAGATGATGTAGCAACAAATATCAGTACTGGAGTTAAACAGGAAGTTTCTACAGCACAAGAACAAAGACAAGATTATCTAGATGCTTTATCTGGTAATTAATATGCACTAAACTTCTAGGAGGAGACAAATGGAAAAGATAAATTTTATAGGAGCATATGATAAAACAGATTCTATAATGTATATTGCAAAAATTTTAACAGAAATGAAGAAAAAAGTTATAATAGTTGATGCAACATTAACTCAAAAATCAAAATATGTTATACCAACTGTAGAAAATAAAAATGAATATATAACCAATTATTCTAATATAGATTTTGCTATAGGATTTACAAATTATAATGATATAAAAACATATCTTGGAATGCCACAATCTGCAGCATTTACTTATGATTATATGCTTATAGATATAGATAACTCCGATTTGTTGAACAACTTTGATGTTTATAGTTCTAAAAAAACATATTTTGTAACATCATTTGATTTATATGCATTAAAAAAAGGTGTGGAAGTCTTAAAAAGACTTTCACTACCTGTGGAAATAATGAAAGTATATTTTTCAAATTTAATGTCTCAGTCAGAAGATGATTATTTTAATTATATAGCTACTGGGTGTAGAGTAAAATGGAACCAAGATAAAATATATTTTCCATTATTAAATGAAGACCTAGATGTTATTAAAGAAAACCAACGATTATCTAAAATAAGATTTAAAGGCTTAAGCAATGAATATAAAACATCACTTATGGAATGGACTCAAGATATATGTGGAGACTCTAATGGAGTAAAAAAAGCATGTAGACAAATAGAAAGAGGAGTATAAATATGGCAGTAGTATCTTTTTGGGGAAATAACACAAAAGAAACAGGACAAACATTATCAGTTGTTGCACTCGGAACAGAAATGGCAATTGACCATAATAACAAGATTCTTATTGTGTCGACAGGGTTTAATGAAACAACAATGGAAGATTGCTTTTGGGAAAAGAAAAGGAATAATGGAATAATCCCAGAAAATGGAGTAAAAACAGGTGGAATAGCAAATGGTTTTGAAGGATTAATAAAAGTAATACAAAGTAATAGAACATCATCTAACATTATAAGAGATTATGCGAAAGTTGTATTTAAAAGCAGATTAGACGTATTACCAGCACCAACAACAAGAAACCCAAAGATGTATAATACTATAACATCATATTATAAAGATGTTTTAAAATTTGCTAATAAAGAGTATGATTTGGTTCTTGTTGATGTAGATAAAAGAATAAGTGTTGAAGACAAATCAGCAATACTTCAAGTCTCGGACGCTGTTGTGATTACATTTAAACAAGGATTAGAGGAAATTGAAGAAATAAAGCAACTTAGAGAACAATATCCTGATAAGAAAAAAACGAATATTATGTTTATGATGGGAAAATATGATTTCGATTCGAAATATAATATAAAAAATATAACTAGAATGTTAAAAGAAACAAAAGAGATATCTGCAGTTCCATATAATATAGGATTTTATGAAGCTAGCATGGAAGGCAAAGTTGCAGATTTCTTCTTAAATAATAGAACTTTGAATGACAGTTCAAGTGCAAATGCAAAATTTTTGCAGGAATGCAAGAGGGGCTGTGATAATATTTTAGCAAAGTTGGAAGATTTAAAAATGAGAATGTAAGCCTAACGAAAGGAGAAAAATATGATTGCCAATCTTATATTGATAGTAGTTGTTTTAGGAGTAGCCTTTGCAATTATTCGTAGGTTTATTACCAAAAGACAAAACGAAGAATCAGATGAAAAAATGCAGGTTGATGACAGAACATATACATTGGAAATGATGATAAGCTTTGTAAAAAGAAGATTAGATGAAATTACTAAAATCAACTTGTATGATATAGGTCTTTCAGAGGAAGAATTAAAAAGAAGAAAGAATAAGAAATATGAATTAAAAAAGGCTTTAAAAGGTTGTACATATGGAGATGTAAATGATAAAAAATACATAAAAGAATTAATTTACGATATGTTATATAATGAATATGGAGTAAATGAAACAAATGTATCAAAAGCAATACCTTTTGATGTACCATCACTTTTAACTGCTCAAGATAAATTCGATATTATATTATATATGTACAAATCAGAATTTGGTTATGAAGCATTTGCTGAAATTATGAAAAAATATAACCTTGATGATTTGAAATACATAGAAGGGGAGTCAAAACCTTCATACGTTATAACTCCAGAGGAAATTGATGATATTTATGAAAAAGAAAACTTTGCACTAACATTCCAAGATAAATTGAATGTTGTTGTACAAAGAATATATCAACAGTATAAAGGTTATAGCAGTATAGATGAAATAAGAGATATGAATATAGATGGTATATCAGGTGGTGTATCTGGTCTTCCAGAAAGCTTCCTAAGCCAGGTTGCTCAAACAGAAGGAGATTACTTAAGCCAAATTTCTGAACATAAAGTACCACGTGCTTGTGATAGTATTTGGATAATGTTCCATGGTAAATCTATACGTTTAGCTTTTCTTTCATTTGGAACAGAGGCAGAGCTTAAAAGAGTTTGCCAGAATATATACAAATTTAACAACCCAGGACAGTTATCAGATACAAATGGTTACAAGATTAACGAAATGAAAGATGGTTCTCGTGTCGTTGTTGTTAGACCAAGTATGTCTGAAACATGGGCATTCTTCGTAAGAAAGTTCGATGTTAAGCGTGCAACACTAGAACAAATAGTAAAATTTCCGGGGAAAGAAGATACAATCGATTTATTAAAATACTTAGTAAAAGGAGCTAGAATTATTTCTCTTACTGGTGAGCAGGGTTGTGGTAAAACAACAATGCTTATGGCCATGATAGAAAACATATACGAAACAATGAACCTTCGTATTACAGAAACTGCATTCGAGCTTCACTTAAGAAAAATATATCCAACAAGAAACATATTATCAATGCGTGAAACAGAAACAATTTCTGGACAGGCCTGCTTGGACGTTCAGAAAAAGACTGATGGTTCTGTTAACATCATCGGTGAGGTTGCAACTGACCCCGTAGCATCTTGGATGATCCAATCTGCACAGGTTGCTTCTAAATTTACATTATTTACTCACCACGCTAAAACATTCCCAGACTTGGTAACAGCACTTCGTAACTCAATGCTTAGAGCTGGTGTATTCAAGGATGAAAGAACAGCAGAAGAACAGGTTGTTTCAGTATTAAACTTCGATATTCACTTAGTTAAAGACTTTAGAGGTAGAAGATATATAGAAAGAATAACAGAATGTATTCCAGTTGAAGAAAGAAACGAATATACATTTGATTACAGAAAAGAAAAGACACTAGAAGGAAAATTAGACAAATTCATGGACAACGCAACAAACTTCTTCACAAAAACAACAAACAGAGAATTATATAAATACAGAAATGTATTAGAGTATCATGATGGAACATATGTGTTAACAAACCCTATAAGTGATCATAATATAAAAGAAATGTTGAATAATATGGATGACAGAGATGCAGAAGAGTTTAAAAAATTTGTTAAGAGAAATTATGGTATAGATGCACATAGAGACTCTGACGAAATAGAAGAAGAAACTAAATAATATCATCAAAGGAGGTGCAAAAAACAACATAATGAATAGCAAATTAATAATATATTTGATGGCTGGAGTAGGAGTACTCTTTATGGCAATTGTTGTTGCATATGTTGTATTAAGTAAAAAGCTAAAAGCTTCTGATACAATGCAAATAAAACAATTGAGAGAAGGTACTCAGGAAAAAAGTTTTTCTTTTGAAATTCTTTATCAAAAATTGTACAACATATATATACGAAATCCTTTTACAAAAAGATATTTGTTCAAAGTAAGAAGAAGACTTGAAATTATAAATATTGATGATGAATATTTAACAAGAAAGCAAACATCAGCAATAGTTACTAAAGCACTTATGATGATTATTCCAATTACATTAGTAATAATTTTAATAACCAAAAGTAATACTTTATTGATGTCAATATTACTATTATTTGAATTATTTATGATAGATACATTAGTAGATGGAATGGTTGATAAGATTGATAATAAATTACTAGTTCAACAGATAGATTTCTTTGCTGAAATAAGACATGCTTACCATGAATTTAACATGGTTGAGGAGGCTATATATCAAGTTGCTCAAGGCGATAGTGCTCCAGAAATGTCTAGACAGGCTGAAAAAATATATGAAATATTAATTTCAAATGATCCTGAAAGTGAACTGGAGAAATATTATGATGTTGCACCAAATAGTTACTTAAAAGAATTTGCAGGTATCTCATATTTGACAAAAGAATTTGGTGATAGAACAGTAGATAAGACATCGTTATATTTAAAAAACTTAAATAACATAAGCCAAGAGATGCAACTTGAAATATTAAAGAGAGATAAACTAGACTATGTGTTCCAAAGCTTATCTGTAATTTCTATATTACCATTATTATGTTTGGAACCAATTAAAAGTTGGGCTGTATCAGAATTCAACTTTACAAAGTCATTTTATTATGGAAAAAATGGAATGATAGTTCAGTTATTGCTTGTTATTATAACGTTTATATGTTATATTTTAACAAGAAAATTAAAAGATAATGGCTCAACAGCAATAAATACAAAACCAGAACATCCTTGGGAAGAAAAGGTTTATAATATACCTGTGGTTAAGAAAATTGTAGATTTATTCATACCTAAAGATGGAACAAAAGAAAGACGTAAGCTTAGAAATTTAATAAAAGATTCGGCTTCAAAAGATAAAATAGAATGGATTTATGTAAAAAGATTGCTACTTACAGTTGTAACATTCTTTGCTTCACTTATAATACTTACACAATTACATAGAATTCAAATAAATTATATATACACAGAACCTACTTCAACATACAACATAGTTGGCGAAATGTCTGGTAAAGATTTGAAGAAGGCAGAAGAGCTTACAGAAAGTGACAATAAATTCCTAAATATGTTTAAGGGAAAGACCGATACAACACAAAAAGATATAGAAAAAGCAATGAAAAAATCTGATGATTATAAACAAAGTACAGATGATGAAATTGCGACAGCTGCGGAAAGAGTATTAGGAAAATTAAGACAGGTAAACAGCGAATATTTAAGCTGGTTTGAAATAGTACTAGCAATGGTATTTGCAATAATAGGATACAACTTACCAGTGTGGTTACTATTTTTCCAAAAAAAGATGAGAAAAATGGAAATGGAAAACGAGGTAATGCAATTCCAAACCATTATACTTATGCTTATGAGAATAGAGAGAGTTAACGTGGAAATGATTTTGGAATGGCTAGAAAGATATTCAAACATATTTAGAGAGCCAATTGCAAAGTGTGTTAATAACTACGAGAGTGGTCCATGGGAAGCACTTGAAGAAATGAAAGATGACGTTAATTACAAAGAATTTATAAGACTTATAGAAAGTATGCAGGCAGCAGTTGAAAAAATTCCTATTGCAGAGGCATTTGATGAGTTGGATTCTGAAAGAGATTACTACCAGGAAAGAAGAAAAGAGTCAAATGCAAGATTAATCCAAAAGAAGGGTATGATAGGAAAAGTAATTGGATTTGCTCCAATGGTTGGATTGTTTGTTGGATATTTGATTATACCATTGGTATTCATTGGATTAATGAGCATGATGTCATCTATGAACGATATGTCATCGATGGCAGCTTAGAAGGGAGGACGAAACACTATGGAAAATGCAACAAAAGCGTTGGAAATGGCTGGAAGTCTCCTAATAGGAGTATTGTTGCTCGGTTGTTTATTGTTTGCTTATACTAGAATGTCAGAATTGAAAGATACTGAGCATAAAGTTGAAGTAAGCCAGCAGGCACAAGATTTTAACCAAGACTATGAAGCATATAATAGAAAAAATTTATATGGAACAGATTTATTTTCACTTGCAAATAAAATAGAAGACTATAATAAGGAATCTATAGCAAGCAGAGGTGATAATAAAGAAACAATAAGCTTGCTAGTGACAATAAAGACTGAAATAATTGATGGAAAATTTTTTACAAGTAAAACATATAGTGTCGAAGAATTGAATAAAAGTTATAAACAGTTAGCTAATGCAATAAATTCAATAAACAAAGAATTTCATGGAAAAACAATTTCTTATTGGGCAAATTTTGGGACAGGAAATGGACTCGATGAACAATTAAAGAAAGAATTGCGGACAGACAACATATGAAAAAATTACAGAAACGAGTAAGAATGACCTAAGAAAAAAAATTTCCACATATAAGAATTATATAAGTGAACAAAAGGATATGGCAAGAAAGAGTTTTAAATGTACTACTGTAGAATATTATGAAGATACAGGAAAAATAAAATACATGGAATTTACAGAAAATAAAATATAGGAGGAGAAAATAGTGGAGAATGCAAGTAGAGCCTTAATAATGGCTGCAGGTGTATTAGTCGGAGTATTATTACTATCTTTAGCAGTGTATTTATTCACTATTTTCGGTAACTTCGGCTCAGAAATGACAACACAGATGAATGAAAAAAATCTTTCTGAATTTAATGCACAATTTACAAAGTATGAAAGTTATCAAGATGAAAATGGTAAATGGCAGAATACATGTAGAGCACAAGATGTTGTAACAATTGCAAATTTAGCAAAAGAAAACAACAATAAATACGAATATACTGTGAGTGATTTAATACTGTCTGGAATAAAAAAGGAGAAACTATGGC
>OGLX01000626.1_pt1 | contig 22840 bp, 20 predicted proteins | sample 1572821 | NCBI WGS metagenome assembly OGLX01 (sample SAMEA2581908, study PRJEB24529) | metagenome | biome: Human gut stool | place: China | collected 2011 | reverse complement strand
GGCCGGAAACAACGGCGAGCCCAAACCGGAGAACGCCGACGAATCGGCGCCGAGGGCAAGCGGACCGCCGACGGACAGGCCGGCGGAGTCGGAAAGGCCCGAGGAATCGCGCGCGGCTTTTTCCCGGGCCGGGACGGAGTCGGGACGCGGCAACGAGCCGACGCCCGCGGACGAATCGGGAACGGACACGCCCGGCAGCGTGTCGTGACGCACTCCGGCGGAGAACCCTCCGAAGACCACACCGCGGCTAAATACCATTTGTCCGAACAGGGAAAGGGACAGCAGGAGCAAGATATATTTCGTTTTTTTTAGCCGCAATTCACCACAAATATTTAACTTTGCGAAGTTACCGTTTACGTTCGCAAAAATAGTTAAAAAAAAAGAGTTCCTAACGTTTGGCGTAATGAAAGTTTTAAAACACTGTATTTTAAAGACTTCCGTTTTTTTTACGTTGTTTTTAGCCGCTTCCGTCACATCAAACGCGCAAAATAGGAAAATCGGTATAAACACCGTCGTAATCGATGCGGGACACGGCGGTCCCGACGCCGGAGCCGTCGGCAGGCTGTACAAGGAAAAGGACATCAATCTGGACGTCGCGCTCCGGTTCGGACGGATGATCAGCGAGCACTATCCGGACGTGCAGGTGATCTATACCCGCAAGACGGACGTGCTGATTCCGCTCGCCGAGCGCGGCGACATCGCCAACCGGGCCAAGGCCGACCTGTTCATCTCGATCCACATCAACAGCAACAAGTCCTCGTCTCCTTCCGGAGTCTCGGTCTACGTCATGGGCGTCGACAAGGCGAGCAAGAACATGGACGTGGCGATGAAGGAAAACGACGTGATCACCTACGAGGAGGACTACTCGACCCGGTATCAGGGCTACAAGCCGGGATCGACCGAGTCGCTGATCATGTTCTCGCTGATGCAGTACGCATACCAGACCCAAAGCTGCCTGCTGGCCGACATGGTGCAGAAGCAGTTCGTCAGCAACACGCAAATGCAGGACCGGGGCGTCCGCCAAGCGGGCTTTCTGGTGCTGTGGCGCGCCGCGATGCCGAGCATCCTGTGCGAGTTCGGATTCATTTCGAACCCGACCGAGGAAAAGTTCATCGGATCGAAAAAGGGACGGGAGACCTACGCGCGGAGCCTGTTCAACGCTTTCAGCCAGTACAAGGTCCGGAGCGAGGGCCGTGGCACACTGATTGTTCTTGACAGCGAGAATCCGGGCGGATCCGGCGACGAGGACCGGGACGCAGTGAGCGGCGCGACGTCGCGGCAGGAGGAATCCGGACAGGAGCCGGTCGTATACCGGGTGCAGATCGCCAGCTCGTCGCGCAAGCTGCCCAGAAACTCCTCGTCGTTCGGCCCGTACCGGGGCGAGGCAAAGGAAATGGTCATAAAAAACCTGTACAAATATTACGTCGGAGAGGCGGCTTCTTACAAAGAAGCCCTATCTTTACAGTCCGAAGTCCGCCGCCACGTCAAAGGAGCGTTTCTCGTTCCGTTCCGGGGAAACGAGCCGATCCCGATGGACGAGGCCCGGCGCTCGGAACGATAGGACGGACAACGGCAGAACGAACGCTTAACTCGCAAAACAGAACGGCATGAAACTGAAACTGAGCAGAGAATTCAAGATAGGTTTTTTCGGAATACTGATGATCGCAGCGCTTTACTGGGGCGTCAATTTCCTCAAGGGAACCGACCTGTTCACGTCGAGCGTACACTATTACGCGGCCTACGATCAGGTGAACGGTCTGCAGCCGTCGGCCGCGGTGGTCATCAAAGGCTATAAGGTCGGCACGATCAGCGACATCAGCTACGATCCGCAGCGTTCGAACAACGTGGTCGTCGAATTCGCGATCAAGTCGAAGTTCAAGATTCCGAAAGACACGAAGGCCCGTATCTTCAGCGACGGCATCATGAGCGGCAAATCGATCGAGCTGGAGCTTGGCCGTTCGGACGCATATCTGCACGAAGGCGACACGCTGTTCTCGGAAATCAACAAGGATTTTCTGGAAGTGGCCGGAAGCGAGTTCGAGTTTCTCAAGCAGCGGGCCAACGACGTGATCAGCGAGATGATCGTCACCCTCCGCGGCATCAACAAGCTACTCTCGGACAACAGCGCGAACCTGAACGCCACGATCGGCAACGTAGCCGCCATCACGGGGGACCTGCGGTCCGTCGTCGCGGATGAGAAAGGCTCGCTGCGCGAAACGATCTCCAACGTCAACGACCTGTCGCGCACGCTGCGGGACAAGACGGGACAGATTGACCGGATCTTCACGAACGTGGAACGCTTCAGCGACTCGCTGAGCCAGTCGCGAATTCCGACGCTCGTCGCCCAAATGAACGGCACGCTCGCGGAACTGAACCGTACGCTCGCGAAAGTCAACGACGGGGACGGGACGGTCGGCAAGTTCGTCAACGACCAAGCGCTGTACGACTCGCTCGTTCAGGCCTCGTCGAACCTGTCGGCACTGCTTCTCGACCTGAAGCAGCACCCGGGCCGCTACGTCCATTTCTCGGTGTTCGGACGGCGCGACCGGAACTGACGGCCCGTTCTCAGAAAGGGCCGTTCATTCACCTTTGGTTCATAAAAACGTGATTTACCCCGACAATTTCGAAAGCAAGATAGGCTTCGACCGCATCAAAAGCCAGATCAAGGCGCTCTGCGTCACGCAGGGCGCTGCCGACAAGCTCTCCGAAGCCGAGTTCAGCAACGACTACGACACGGTCGTGCGCAGACTCGAGCAAACCTACGAGATGCGGACCGCGCTGATGCTCGAAAGCGGATTCCCGGACGGCAGCTTCGTCGATACGGAGCCTTTCCTGAAAAAGGCCGCCGTCATAGGCGCATTTCTGGACGTGGAGGAAATCGTCGCGCTGCGCAAGGGACTCTCGACGGTCCACGCGCTCGTCGCCTTTTTCGGCGGCCGGGAAGACGAAAAGTACCCCCGGCTCCGGGAACTGTGCCGGGACGTGAGCGGATTTCCGGCGATCATCAACCACATCGACTCGATCGTCGACAAGTTCGGACGTATCCGGGACAACGCCTCGGCCGAGCTGTTCGCGGTCCGTCGCACGATCCGCGAGCGGGAGGGACAGGCATCCCGCCGGCTGCTGCAGATCATGGGTGCGGCGCAGGCTTCCGGTCTGGTCGACGCCGACGCCTCGGTCTCGGTCCGCGACGGACGGGCCGTGATTCCGGTCTCGGCCGCCAACAAGCGAAAGATCAAAGGGTTCGTCCACGACGAGTCGGCTACCGGCAAGACGGTTTACATCGAGCCGGTCGAGGTCGTCGAGATCAATAACGAGCTCAAGGAGCTGCAATACGAGGAGAGGCGCGAGATCGTGCGCATTCTCACGCGGTTCACGGATGCGATCCGGCCCGACCTGCCGGACATTCGCCGTTCGGGCGACTTTCTGACGACGATGGACTTCATCCGCGCCAAGGCCCGCTTCGCGCTGGCTAACGACTGCACGATGCCGATCGTCGAGCGCGCGCCGCAGATCGGTCTGAAAAACGCCCGGCATACACTGCTCGCGCAAACCCTGAGGCGGGAGGGCAAGCCGATCGTTCCGCTCGAGTTGACGCTGACGCCTCAGAAGCACATTCTGGTCATTTCGGGCCCGAACGCGGGAGGCAAGTCCGTTTGTCTGAAAACGGTCGGGCTGCTCCAGTACATGATGCAGAAAGGATTTCTGATCTCGGCTTCCGAGAACTCGGAAATGGGCCTGTTCGACGACCTGTTCATCGACATAGGAGACGAGCAGTCGATCGACAACGACCTGAGCACGTACAGCTCGCACCTGCTGAACATGAAGAACATCCTGCGCGGCGCGGCCGGCCGCTCGCTGGTGCTGATCGACGAATTCGGAACCGGAACCGAGCCGGTCATCGGAGGCGCGATCGCCGAGGCGGTACTGGAAAAACTGGAGCAGAAGCGCTGCTTCGGAGTCATCACGACCCACTACTCGAACCTGAAATATTACGCCAGCAACGCCGAGGGCATCCTCAACGGCGCGATGACGTTCGACGTGCAGAACATCCGGCCGCTGTTCCGGCTCGAAACGGGCAAACCGGGCAGCTCGTTCGCGATCGAGATCGCCCGGAAGATCGGGCTGCCCGAGGAGATCATCCGCAATGCGGCGGACAAGGCCGGCAGCGACCACGTCAATATCGAGCGGCAGCTGCGCGAGATCGCGCGCGACCGGCGCTATTGGGAGCAGAAGCGCGACAAAATACGACAGACCGAGAAGCGTGTGGACGAACTGGCCGAAAAATACCGCTCGGAACTGGAAACGATCCAGGCCGAGCGGAACCGCCTGATCAAGGAAGCGAAGAACGAGGCCAAGCAGATCACCTCGGAGGCCAACAGGCAGATCGAGCAGACGATCCGCACGATCCGCGAGTCGCAGGCCGATAAGGAAAAAACCCTGCTCGTCCGCCGTAAAATGGACGATTTCCGCGAACGGCTCGAACAGCAGGAGGCCGACAGTTCGCTGATCGACCGCAAGATAGAACAGCTCCGCCGCCGCGAAGAGCGCCGCTCCGAACGCAAAAATGCGAAAACGGCCGGGAAACCGGCAGACCGATCGAAAGAACTCCAGAAGCCGCATGCGGTGGAGCCGGGTACCAAGGTACGGATCAAGGGGCAGGACGCCGTCGGGGAGGTGATCGGCGAATGCCTGCTCCATCGCCGTATCTTCCGCGTCAATCCGCTGCTGGGATACATGCACATGTCGCTGGCCTTCGGCTGGTTCCTGCTCATCGTGGTGGGGTGGATCGAAACGGTGGCCTACCTCGGCCTGCGCTGGGTGCCGTTGCAGGGACATGTCTTCTTCAAGTACTTTTCGACGGGGCTCCAGCATAAGCCCGTCTTCGATTTCCTGATGGATCTGCTGCTGCTGTTCGTACTTTCGGGCGTGACGCTGGCTTTCGGCAAGCGTATCTATTCGCAGGCGATGGGCATGCACCGCACGACCAGGCACGTACTGGGCGACCGAATCGCCCTGTCGGTGCTGTGGCTGATCTTCCCGGCCCGCCTGCTGGCCGAAAGCATCACCTGCGCTCTGCACGGCGGCGGGGGATTTCTCACGGGTACGATCGGCGAGTGGATGGCGCATCATGTCAATCCGATCGTCCTGCAGACGCTGTACGAGCCGTTGTGGTGGGCCTATTCGATCTGTCTGGGGCTATTTTTCATAGTGCTGCCCTTCTCGCGTTATATGCATATCTTCACCGAAATTCCCCTGATTTTTCTGCGCCGCTACAAGCTGCATTCGACCGAGAAGGAGGGATCGTTCGACCGTTTTCAGACCGATGCCTGCTCGCGGTGCGGCATCTGCATCGACCCTTGTCAGTTGCAGAGCGAATTGGGGATCGACGACGTGCAGTCGGTCTATTTCCTGCGTGACCGGCGGTATAACCACCTGCGTCAGTCGGTGGCGAACAACTGCCTGATGTGCGGCCGCTGCGAACAGCGCTGTCCGGTGGGGATCGAACTCAATACGCTGCGTCTGAATTCCCGCGACACGATGCGCAATACGCCCGATGAGAAGCGCTACGAGTATTTTCAGGGGGTGGACCGTTCGGCCGGCGAGGGCCGCGTGGGTTATTTCGCCGGGTGTATGACCCTGCTGACGCCCCGTATCCTGTTGGCGATGGAGCGGATTTTCAAGGCTTCGGGCGAAGAGGTCTGGTGGGCGGACAAGGAGGGCGGCGTTTGCTGCGGCCGGCCTCTGAAGCTCTCCGGTGAAACCGATTCGGCCCGCAAGATGATGGATTACAACATTGCGCTTTTCCGCAAGCACCGGATTACGACGCTCGTCACTTCGTGCCCGATCTGCCTGAAGGTATTCCGGGAGGAGTATCATCTCGAAGGAATCGAAGTGCTGCACCATTCCGAGTATATGCTGCGATTGATCCGGGACGGCCGCCTACAGCTTCGCCGAGGGGCGCAGACATTCACTTACCACGACCCCTGCGAACTGGGACGCGGGAGCCGTATTTACGACCAGCCGCGCGAGGTGATCGAAGCGGTGGGCGTGCTGCTCGAACCGGCCCAGACGCGGGAACACGCCCTCTGCTGCGGCTCTTCGGTGGCCAATACGGCGATTTCGGACGCGCAGCAGCTTCGCTTGGCGCGTTCCGTGGCGAAGGAGTTGAGCGCTACGGGAGCGGGGACGATCGTAACGGCTTGTCCACTTTGTAAAAAAGCTATCGCACGCGGAGCTGACGGCCGGGAGGTGCTGGATCTAGCCGAGGTCGTGGCGGCTGCTTTAGTGTCGAAGACAGTGGCGGCTGTGCCCGACAAGGGCGTCTGACGTTCGTCTGCTCCCGATGGTATGTCCGGATGGAGCGGTGAGGAGGCGTATGAAGTAGGGTTTCTATGAGAAGGCGCTGTTGTGGCAGAACATCGTTGTAGAGCCGTATTGCGGAATTTTTCTGGGGTCGGGGAAGTATATTCGCTAATTTTTCGTATATTCGAGTCGTAGGGAATGGAGTCGGATGGCTTTTATCCGGCATTTAAAAAATCGAGCCATGAGTAAATACGGTTATGACGATACGAGACAGACGCGTTTTCGTCGGCTTCTTTTGGGAATGGGAGTCGCAATGCTTCTGTTCTTTTTGCTGTTGAAAATCTTTTTTGCGGAGCAATTGCCATTTACCTCGCTCCATTGGAAACTGATATTCGGCTATTTTCTTTTGTTGTCTGTTGCGGTACTGGTCTATCCTGTGTTTCGGAAGATGCGCGATCAGGATCGGTGGTCTATTCAGAATGGAGCGATCGAGATCGAGGAGGGAGTATTGCACCTCTCCGTGGTCCGTGGTCGAGAGACCCGACGGTTGAATGTCGAGATAAAGAACCTGAAGATCGTTACGAGCGATGATGTTCGGATTCGGATCGATACTCCGGTCGGACAGCTGACGATCAGTGCCGACAAATTCGTAACTCCGGAGGAGTATGCGAGCTTTCAGGCGGAATTGATTGGTGCCGGCTGCAAGCGCGAGGAGTGATTCATCGGCTTGAAGGCCTGCTTAATCGGTATTTGTTTTTGGGTTTATTGTCGAAATATTTGGCAGAACCATTTTTTTGTTTTATCTTTGCAGTCACAAAAGCGGAATATTCGCATCGAATAAACGATATATCGCGGGATGGAGCAGTTGGCAGCTCGTCGGGCTCATAACCCGAAGGTCGGAGGTTCGAGTCCTCCTCCCGCTACTAAAGTGGACAATTCTCTCGAATTGTCCACTTTTTTTATATTGATGATTTTTAATGGAAATGAGGTCTAATGATTGTGTTTTGTTCTTTATCTAATTGTTTTTTGATATCATGAAAAAAGTATTCGTTGTATTCTTGTTTATTTTTTCAACCGTTTCCACTTTTGCGCAAAGTGAAGGCGAGAGTGTTAAGCCAATAGGGGGAATTACTTTATATCGAAATGTTTCATTGGCGGCAATAGAACAGAACAATTATTTAGATGTGATTGTTAAATTTAAGGCAGCAGAACTTGGTGATTATTTTACCAATGGAGTCAAAGTAGTTGTTGTGGATAATAATACGGGTAAAAAGATTTATAGGAAGCGATTTTCTAAGTCTTATCTTTATGTGTTTTCTGATGGTACAATAGAAGTTGGTAAAGGGAATGCTCTTACCCAAATTATATTATTTAAATATAAGGATGGAAGTGGTTGGGGGATGATATTAAAGGAAAGAGGCATTTATTAGTTTCGTGGAAATATTATATATTTAGTCTTTCTATCTTATGTTAAAGCGTCCGGTTTACCTCTGGCGCTTTTTTTATATTTATAGAGGTGAAATTATTGGTAAACGAAATTTTTTGTTGAAAAAATAGTACTATGTATTGCATGGTAATTACTTTTACATTATATTTGTAGTGTGATAGAACTGTAAAGAATATACAACTCATTTATTAATGATAGATATTGACCATGAAAGAGACTATTAGCGTAAATTTGGCTTCCCAGGCATTTACTTTCGACAAGGATGCTTACCGTCGGTTGAAGGAGTACCTGGATGCGATCCGTCGGCGGTTGCCGGCCGGTGATCCGGAAATTCTCAACGATGTGGAAGCCCGACTGGCAGAGATTTTCCGGTCCAGGATTTCATCGCCGATGATGGTCGTTACCCTTCAGATGGTGCAGGGGGCGATGGCGCAAATGGGCGATCCTTCGGAATTCGGCGAGCTGCCGACCGGGGAGAAGCGAGACGAGGCGTCCGTGGATGCGGAGAGTGCCTCGTGCGTCAGTTCCCGGCACTTGTACCGTTCGCGGACGAATCGTTCGATCGCAGGCGTGTGCGGCGGAATCGCTGAGTTCTTCGGGATCGACTCGACGATCCTGCGCCTTATCACGCTGTTCCTGATTCTTTTCGGCGGTCTGTCGCTGTGGGTTTACATCATCCTGTGGATCGTGATTCCGTCGGAACCTTTGAATTGTATCTCTTCGAAATCTAAGAATCTGTTTTGAATTTTATAGATGAGTTGAACATTCGCTGTGAGAAAGTGTTTCGGCTTCTTTGAGCCTCTTTTCGGTATCTTCTTTTTTAGCTGGTTTTGAAAATAGCCCGCAATTTACGGCAACTACCCAAAAAGAATCTACTCGAAAACGGCTTTCGAATAATCTCGAATAAAATTCAAACAGCTTCTAAAAATGGAAATCTATGAAAGCAGAAAGAAATCATGCGAGATTGTACCGTTCGTCGGACGATGTAGTCATTGCCGGTGTGTGCGCCGGAGTAGCCGATTATTTGGGACTCCCGTCGGGAAAGGTGCGGCTGGCGACGCTGCTCCTGGTACTGGTCGGCGGTTTGTCGATTTGGGTTTATATCCTGTTGTGGATCGTCGTACCCAAAGGTCCCAAACGGCTCGAAGGGAATTCCCGGTAGGCCGAATCCGGGACAGCCCGGAAACTGCCCGGGGAAAGAGTTGCGTATTTCCGATATGCGGACCGGACCCGGAGCTGAAACATGAAATAAGAAATTCAATGTATAAACAACGATGATATGGTTGAGGATAACGTAAAGGCGCAGATGCGCAAGGGTATTCTGGATTACTGCATCCTGGCGATCCTCTCGCAGGGGGATTCTTATGCTCCGAAGATCATCGCCGAACTCAAGGAGGCGGAGATGATCGTGGTCGAAGGGACGCTGTATCCGATCCTGACGCGGCAGAAGAATGCGGGCCTGCTCACTTACCGGTGGGAAGAGTCCCCGCAGGGACCGCCCCGCAAGTACTATTCCCTTACGGACAAGGGGCGGGAGTACCTGGCTTCGCTGGATGAAGCGTGGGAGGAACTGGTAGGACAAATTCAAATGATTCGCCACCGGGAAAACGACCCGGCATAACCGATTGATTAATTAAAAAACTGAAAACGATGAAAAAATTGATGATGGCCCTGTTGGCAATGATGGCCGTTCTGTTCGGTACGACAGCGTGCGGAGGCAGTATCTTCGGTCAAACCCGGATCAAGGGAAGCGGAAATCTGATAACCCGCACCGTGGCGGTCGGAAACTTTCATACCATCGATGCTTCGCGCGGAGTGAAGGTCCTGCTTACCGACGAGCCCGGCGATATCGAAATCTGTGCGGATGATAACCTGATCGAGTACGTGCGGGTCGGGATCGATGGTGGCGAGTTGAAGATTACGGTCGCTCCTCGCATTCATGCAGTGCCTTCGGAGCAGATCCTGGTGCGCGTACCTTACAACGGAAATATCCGCAAATTGGAGGCTTCCTCCGCTGCGAAGATCGTGGCCAAGACACTCTTTACCGGCAGAATGCTGGAGATCGAAGCGTCGAGCGCAGCCAGGATCCGTGTGGATGCACAGGTCGAAACGTGTGAAATCGACGCTTCGAGCAGCGCTAAAGTCGTGGCGCAGATCGATGCGGACCGTCTGGAAGCGGATGCTTCGAGTGCATCGTCGATTCTGTTGCAGGGGGCGGTGCAGAAAGCGGTGTTCGAAGCCTCTTCCGCTGCGTCGATCGATGCCCGGAAGCTGGTCGCACACTTCTGCGAGGCGGAGGCGTCGAGCGCTGCCGATATTCGGGTCTATTGCGAGCAGGCTTTGCAATCCCGAACGTCGAGCGCCGGAAGCGTTTCCTATGCTGGACCGTGCAGTGTGAATTCTGCCGATACGAGCGGCGGTTCTACTCGCGGTGCAGCGAATAACGAACTCAAATAGACCGATCGCGATGAAAGAGGTTAAGAAATGCAGTATTTCGGGGATTGCCTTCACGATGGAGGCCGATGCCTTTCAGGTGCTTTCGCGTTACCTGGAGAGCTTGAACGATACGTATAGAAATACCGACGGCGGAAAGGAGATCGTCGAGGATATCGAGGCCCGTATCGCCGAGCTGATTCTCTCGCACCAGGATAATTCTAAAGTGGTGGAGCTATCGTTGGTCGAGGAGATTATCGCTCAAATGGGGTCTGCCGAAGCCATTCGGGAACAGGAGGGCCGTGAAGCCCCGCGCGGCGAAGGCCGGATTCCGCGTCGCCTGTACCGGGATATGGACCAGGCGCGCCTGGGCGGTGTCTGTTCGGGTGTGGCCAAGTATTTCGGGACCAGTCCCACGTGGATCCGTCTGCTGATGTTCCTGCCGCTCATTCTGTTGCTGTTGTTGGGATGGATTCCGTTTTTCTGGTGGCTTGTGCCGCTGATGAGCAACTTGCTCGGCGTGTTCTTTATTTGCTACCTGATTATGTGGTTCGCTGTACCGGCAGCCCGTACTGCGCGTCAGAAGCTCGAACAAAACGGACAGCGGATTACCGTACAATCCATCGAGGAGGCTTCGGCGGCGAATCACGATGTCGATGCCGATGCCAAACCGGTCGTTGCCAAGGCCGTTTATGCCTTGGGGCAGGTCGTCCTGATTGTATTGAAACTCCTGGCCGGCTTGCTGGTATTCGGGTTGATTCTGGGTGCATGCGCATTGATTATCGGTCTGTTTGCTGTCGGGATGGCCGGTCCGGAGGTTGTGTCTATCGATGCGGGCATCTGGACGGTGTCGCTGGGGATTATGACCGCGTTGGTGCCGGTGCTGTTGCTGATTTATGTGTTGATGTGCCTGATTGCTTCCCGCAAACCGAGCCGCCGGGCCGTCCTGACGACTTTCCTAATCTGGATATTGATTATTATCGGCCTGGGTGTTTCTGCGGTCCGGGAGCGTGAGCGGGGATATGAATGGTATGAGATAAGGACGGAAAGCTACGATCCGGATATGGAATTACCGGCTTTGCCGGACCCCGGATCTGCCGATAACTCTTTGTTAAGAGTGGATACACCCGAAGGCATGGTTGATTTGAGTGCCGGGGAAGGCCGGGTGAAGATCGCGGTGGAGGATAAGGAGGACGGTGAGAAAGTCGATATCCGTGTCGGTTCGAAAGGCGTGAAGATTACCGCGACGGAACCTGCGGCCGAATGCGATGATTTTGATTGATTTTGAATAAAAGCGTTGATCGAAATAAAAAGTTTTTTCAGGTCGGAGCCGGATCTTTTTCCTGAGGGAAAAGTCCGGCTCCGGTTTTTGTGGCGGACCGAAGGAGCACGCCGCAAGGCATATTGCACGGAAGTTGTGTGGCGGAAGGTGCGGACGTTCGGAATTTCCCGGCTCCGGCGGAGCGGGACTGCCGCGTGCGACGGTCGTTTCCCTCGGAGTAAAGTTGCGGAGGACGGTTGTTTTTCGTATATTTGACTTCGTCCAATATACTCGCGCTCGGCCGAGCTAAAATAAATTTTGCTCGGCACTCGACTTATTCGTATATTTGGCTTACCCCGAATATACTCCCGCTCGACAAAACCGAATAAAATTCGCTTTTGTTCTCGACTTATTCGTATATTTGAACGTTTTTTCAGTAAAAAGAAAAAGTATGGCTGCAATTAAGTGTATCGGAGTGCTGACTTCGGGGGGCGATGCTCCCGGGATGAATGCCGCGATCCGTGCCGTGACGCGTACGGCGATCTATAACGGGTATTCCGTAAAAGGTATCATGCGCGGTTATAAGGGATTGGTCGATGACGAAATCATCGACCTGCAATCGGATTCCGTGAGCAATATCATCCAGCAGGGCGGCACGATGCTGAAGACGGCCCGCAGCCAGGAGTTTATGACCCCTGAAGGGCGCCGCCGGGCTTATGAGAATATGAAGCGCAGCGGTATCGATGCGTTGGTGGTGATCGGCGGGGACGGTTCGTTGAAGGGCGCCTGTATTTTCGCTCAGGAGTTCGATGTGCCGATCGTCGGCCTGCCGGGTACGATCGATAACGACTTGGGCGGTACGGACGCTACGATCGGCTACGATACGGCGCTCAATACGATCGTCGAGGCGGTGGACAAACTGCGCGATACGGCTTCCAGCCATGAACGCCTCTTCTTCGTCGAGGTTATGGGACATACGGCCGGCTATCTGGCGTTGAACGGGGCGATCGCTTCGGGAGCCGAAGCCGCGATCATTCCCGAGATGGACACGGAGGTCGATCAACTGGGCGAGCTCATCAACCAGGGATTCCGCAAAAGTAAAAATTCGGCGATCGTGCTGGTGGCCGAGAATCCCGCTACGGGCGGTGCCATGGGGCTTGCCGAACGCGTGAAGCAGGAGTTTCCGCAGTACGATGCCCGGGTGACTATTCTGGGACATATCCAGCGGGGCGGGTCGCCGTCGGCAATCGACCGTATCATGGCTTCGCGTATGGGCGAAGCCTCCATCGAGGCGCTTATGGAGGGGCAGCGCAATGTGATGATCGGTATGAGCAACGGCCAGATCGTCTATGTTCCCTTCTCGCGTGCTGTCAGCCACGACCGGACTATCGATCGCGGAGCGGTGGATCTGGTGCGCATCCTCTCTATCTGACATTATTTTCGAACAATACTGACTTCATGAAACGCGTAATAGGAATAGGAAACGCTCTGACAGACATGTTGGTCAATCTGAAGACCGACAAAGTACTCGATACGTTCAATTTGCCGAAAGGTTCGATGAGCCTGGTGGATGCCGCCTTGCAGACCGAGATTTCGAAATCGGTCGCCGGTCTGCCTTACTCGCTCTCGCTCGGAGGATCGGCCGGCAATACGATCCGGGCGATGGCCCGTTTGGGTTGCGACGTGGGCTTTATCGGCAAGGTGGGAACCGACAAGACGGGAGATTTCTTCATTCAGGCTCTTGAGAACCTGGGTATAGAACCCTTTATTTTCCGGGGAAAGGAGCGCTCGGGACGGTGCGTGTCGCTCATTTCTCCCGACGGGGAACGGACGATGGTGACATTCCTGGGAGCTGCGCTGGAGTTGAGTGCGGCAGAGGTTACGCCTGCTATTTTCGAAGGTTACGACTGTCTCTATATCGAAGGTTATCTGGTGCAGGATCACGAGTTGATTGCCGGTGCGGTCCGTACGGCTAAAGCCTGCGGTCTGAAGGTAGCGATCGACCTGGCGAGTTTCAATGTCGTGGAGGCCAACCTGGAATTTCTGCGCTCGCTCATTCAGGATTACGTCGATATCGTTTTTGCCAACGAGGACGAAGCGAAAGCCTTCACCGGCGAGGGCGAGCCGCTCAATGCCTTGCAGATGCTTTCGGAGCTGTGCGAGCTGGCCGTCGTGAAGGTCGGTATCAAGGGGGCTTTGATCAAGCGGGGCAGCGAAGTGGTCCACGTGGGGATCATGGCCGCAGCCAAGCGGGTCGATACGACGGGTGCGGGCGATCTGTATGCTGCCGGATTCCTCTCCGGGTTATGCGAGGGGCTGACGCTGCGTCAGTGCGGTACGATCGGTGCCATCGTCGCCGGGAAGGTGATCGAAGTGGTCGGAACGACTTTCAGCGAGGAGGCGTGGCAGCACGCTTTCCAGCTGGTCGAGAAGGTCCGGTCGGAGAAATACCTGTTCTAAAGGGAACAAGTGTCGTAAAAAGAGAAGGGTGACTTTTACAGTCACCCTTTTTTCAATATTCCCCGTGTGATCTGCCTCCGCATCAGGAGCAGATAGCGGGCTTTGGGGACGGAGAACCGCAACAGGAAGCCGAGAGCCAACAGAAGCGTTGCGCCCCACTTGACAGCCTCGCCCGATAACAGACGTACGGTTTGCCCCCTCATTCCGGCTCGCAGACGCTGGGTGCGTCCGACCTGGCAGCATAGCGATTCGAAGTATTCCCGGGAGGTCTTTCGCGGCGGAATGATATGCCACATGATTGCCGTCGGAACGTAGTAGCAACGCTCTCCGGCATCTGCCAACCGCTGAAAAAGATCGCTCTCTTCGCCTCCGATCAGTTGCTCGCCGGTCCGCCCCAGCGAAGGGTCGAAGGCGCCGTATCGTTGGACCGTCGAACGCCGCAGGGCCATGTTGCCGCCGCCGGGAATACGTCCTTTCGGAAACGGGCGGATCTTTCGCCCCAGGTCGATCGGATTGGCTATCGGACGTTCGGTATAACTCGACATCCAGACCGGGCGTCCCGCAGGATATTCGGGTATGATAGGGCCTCCGGCCGATGCGGCGTCGGGGTAGGCGTCGAAGAGGGCGACGTACGAAGAGATGAACTGTTCGTTGATGCGTTCGTCGTCGTCGATGATGGCGATGTATTCGCCCCGGCTTTCGTCGATACCCCGGTTGCGGGCATGGGAGAGCCCCTGCCGGGTTTCGGTCACGATCCGCAGGTTGATTGCGGGATGTTCTGTTGCGAACGCTTCGAACCGGGCGAGCGTGTCGTCCTGCGAATTGTTGTTCACGACGATGCACTCCCACTCTGCGGCCGGAAAATCCTGCCGCACGACCGACCGGAGCGCTTCGACGAGCGCTGCGGAACGGTTGTAAGTGGCGATGATGAGCGATAATCGGATCATAGGGCAAAGATAGTGAAAGCCGAGAGAAAACGGGAACTTGTTCCCAATTTTCCGAGGCGTATCCTATCTTCTACAAAGATAGTGAAAGGTGAGGGCAATCGAACATTTATTCGAGCTTTGCCGAGTTTTCTTATTTGGGCCGACGGTTATGGTCCGATATACTTTCCCGGATGAAAAATACCCCTGCAGTTCGGGCAGGGGTATTCGGTCCGGCGGAATCGGTTTATTTCCGAATGACCAGGTATTTCGATATGCTCCAGAATTTTGCGGGATCGGTGATTTCGAGCGTTACCAGTTTGTCTTCGCCCGGTGTGAGCGTGTAGCTCTCTTTGGGGTGCGAGGTGAGCAGTTTGGGCTTTTTGCTGCCCGTTTCGATTCGGGTCAGATTCCGCAGGTCGGCCGATGTGAATGCCGATTTGTCGAAGTCGCCATCCATGATGCTCTTGGTTTTGAAGAGTCCGTTGCCTTCGACGATGCGAGCCTCCTTGAGCTGCTTCATATCGGCGATGCAGAACCAGACGACATTGAGCTGGCTATCCTGTTCCTCGATCGTAGTTTTTTGGCTGGCAGTGACTTCGTTCAATCCGGCGATGTCCTTGTTGAGCTCCTCGACCGTACCGGCGAGCTCCTCGATCTCAATGTTTTTTTGGGACAGCTCGGTCTGAAGCGATTCGATCTGTGCGACTTTCCGGGTCATTTCTTCCTGCAGACGTTTGATCGTCCCGGCCAGCGAAGCGTTCTTGCGGCCGCTTTGTGCGAATTGTGCTTCGAGTTCGGCGATTCGCTCCTTGTTTTGGAGCAGGATACCCTTGATTTGGTTGATCTGCGATACCATCTGTTGTTTTTTGTCCAGCGGCTTGTTTTCGATGTCGCTTATTTGAGTCATCACGCGGTCTTCGACTTCGCGGATCGACTGAAATCCGGTTTCGATCTCATTGAGGATTTCCAGCGTTTGATCGTACTTTTGCTCGACGGTGAGCAGCGAGTCCCGTTGGGCGAGCAGGGTCTGGTATTTTCCCGATTTTTCGACGCATGACACTGCGGTCAGCGCTACGGCTGCGAGAGCCAGAATAAGTCTGAATGTCTTCATTGGTATTGGAATTTGGTTTTTGCAATTAGAAATATCCAATCGTGTGCCATTGTATTCAAAATGTTGATTGATAATTTGTTGTTGCGATATTCGTGTGGCCGATGACTGTGGAATCGTGCCCCAAATGTGTGGAAGTTGTGTGGAAACGGGCAGTTTTCGGACTGTGTATCGCGGTGCAGTCGGATTTCCGATAAGCGGAGGCGGAAGTTTCGGATAAATTGCAAAGCCCCGGCCTATGAAAAGCCGGGACTTCGTTCGATGTTTACGATTCGGGGATTATTTCAGGACTTTCAACAGTTCGGGCAGCAGGCAGGAAATCGTATTCTCGTTCTGTGCCGTGTAGAAGTTGCCGTCGATGACGGCTTTTTCGTCCGTTCCGATACAGCTTTTGACGACCGGTTTGAGGAACGGATGCAGGGCCACCCGTCTGCCCTGTGCGATGCCGAGGTTGTCGAAGAGCAGTGCTGCGGCGCAATGCCCTGCGATCGTTTTTCCCTGGTCCGCAAAATTTTTGATGACGCTCAACATATCCACGTTGTAGGGTTTGTCTGCGTTTTCCGCGAATTTGGGCATGGCGTCGCCGCAGGCGAATACGAGGGCGTCGTATTCGTGTTCATGGCCTTTGAGTGAGGCGATTATATCGTCCGTCTGGAGGCGAAGCCCCGAGTTGGTTTTTACATTCGTGGTATCCGCTACCGCGAATGTCCTGAAGGGAATGCCGTTCTCGAAGAAGGTTTCCAAATACTGAAACAAGCCCGATCCGTTGACGGGGTTTACGACCAATACAGCTACTTTCTTTGCCATAATTTTTGAGTTTTTTATAGTTATTAATGATATGTTAGTTACTTTTGTAGTGCAAACATAAAATAAGTAATCGGGTTCTGCAAGAGGTGATTTTTTGGTAAGCGAGTTACAAAAAGGTAACCGATGTTGAACGACAACGAGATAAAACCGCAAAATAATGAAAACTTTTTTACACGAGGGAATTTGCCCGATTCGGGATATCTTGAGCCGCCTCGGTGACAAGTGGTCGCTGCTGGTGCTGACGACGTTGTATTCGAACGGGACGATGCGTTTCAACGACATTCAACGTTCGCTCGGGGATATTTCGCAGCGGATGCTGACCGTCACCCTGCGTTCGCTCGAAGCGGACGGGCTGGTCCACAGAGAGGTCTATCCCGAAGTGCCGCCCCGTGTCGAGTATCGTTTGACCGATTCCGGGGGCGATCTGATGCCGTATCTGAACAGTCTGGTGGAGTGGGCGTTGAAGAACACGCCGGCCATTTTGGAACGGCGTGCGCAGGCGGTGCGGGCGAAGTGATTTGCCGGAGGTATAAAACAAGTGTTTGCAGCGGGCTCGGATGCCGTGCTGCAAACACTTGTTTATCGGTAGGGGAGGCTTTTCCTACAAGCTGTCTCCGAAATCCTTGCGGAATTTCTCCATCAGGCGTGCCGGCCAGTCGGTGGTCGGTTCCAGACCGCCCATGAAGAAACGGAGCACGGGCGGCTCGTAGGTGAAGCGCAGACCGCCGATCAGGTGACGGTTCTCGTAGAGCCACTCCAGACGGTCGATGACGTATTTGATCTGGGAAAGCGTGAATACGCGGCGCGGGCAGGCGAGGCGTACCAGCTCGACGTCGGCCAGGATCTCTTTGCCGTTCTCGTCGCGGACGCTCGATACCGTACCGCGCTCCATACCGCGTACGCCCGAGCAGAGGTAGAGGGCTGCGGCCAGTGCTCCGGCGGGGTACTCCTCCTGCGGGATATGCTCGCAGAATTTCATGGCGTCCAGGTGTCCGCCCAGGACGCCGGCCGGAGTCACGACGGGAATGCCTTTCGGATCGAGCGTGTTCACCAGGTAGCGGATGTCACTAGTGTTCACTAAAAATTATGGACGCTTAAAAATTAAATAAACTTGGTTTACTTGAATCACATCGTTCATTGACGTTGTTGATATTTGATTTGTCAAAGAGTTCTTTGAGATTAGTCTTGTCAGTAAGTGAGATTCCTACAATTTGGAGGATTTCATAAACCGACCGTTCCAATTTCATATTGTGCTTTACACATATAATTAGACAGTAAGTAATTACGGCACAGTAGATTTGTATTCTGACAGCATTTTCACTCGTACCCCAGAACTTCTTGATTTTTAGATGTTGCTTCAACCATTTAAAAAAGAGTTCAATATTCCAACGATTGTGGTAAAGTTCTGCAATGACCGATGCAGGAAGTTCAAAGTTGTTTGTCAAGAACATGAATTCACGACCTTGTTCCTCATCAAGATAAACCACTCTTCTGAGTGTAGCTGGGTAATCTTTACTACTCTTATAGACGACAAACTCAATGGTAGAGTCGGATAAAACATTCTTTGGAAGCCTCCGTTTCCATGAGATTTGTTTGAACTTCAAGTTCTTCTTCGCACGTATTACAAACGTTGCTTCTATCTGCTCTATCTTGTAGAGATTGGCGAAGTCGTTGTACCCACGGTCGAAGATGTAATACGCCCCTTTTCGTATGGTATCTCAGGCATTACCTTTATATCACTGGTTGCCGCCACCGTGATATGAAAGAAAGCTGGGACTTGGGATTCAATATCATACAGCGTATGTACTTTGATTCCGCCCTTATGCTTACGAAACTTTGCCCATTGGAATACTTCAAGACATAAATCTATCGTTGTGGAGTCAAAGGCATATACATGACCGGTAAATCCGAACATCTTCTCGGTACTCTTGGAACGTGCCGCCGCCACCAAATGATAGGCGTATTCTTCAAAAATCCGATAGTCACGACCCTCATTCGCTTTAGCAAGATTGCTTCGGGTAACGGACTTGCCCATACCCAAGTGGTATAATTTGCTCCAATGAACTTCAAGAGCAATGATAAGGTCGCGTAAGCTTTCGCTTTTTGAGAGTTGTCCGAACATCATTACAAGTAACTGATTCCAGCAGGTGAATGACTTTACGTATCTGTCTCCCTGATACTTAGCAGATAAACGATTGAACTTGTTGCGGTCAAGAAATTGAACTAATTGAGCAAAAACGTATTTGTCTTTAAACATAACAGTCTGATGTAGACTGCAAAAGTAAATTCAAGTCCGTTTGCAAGAAAATCTCTTGTAACAAATTAAATATCAATCATTTCAAAAAAACTATAGCGATTTTTTAGTGGATACTAATGAGGCAAAATAATAAAACAACCACAAAAAAATCCGACACCATGAATTACGAAGAAATAAGACGACGCATTAGTATTCGGGCTTACCTCGCGGTACGGGGAATCAAACCCCGGTGAGAACGCGGCAACCGGGGCATGTACCTCTCGCTGCTGCGTGAGGAACGTACTCCCAGCTTCAGTGTCAGTTACGACAAGAACCTCTGGCACGACTTCGGAACGGGCGAGGGCGGCTCAATCATCGACCTTGTGCCCCGTATGGAGGGTTGTGCCGAGGGCGAGGCCGTCTAAAAGCTCGTAGTAGGCGAACACGAACGCTTGTATCCCTTTCCGACCAATCGCAAAAGACAGGCTGACCGGAAGCGCTCCGCCTTGCTATCCTCTCCGACCGCGAACAGATCCATCCGGCATTGGTCAGCTATCTCACGGGGCGAGGCATAGACCCTGCCATCGCCCGGACTTATTGCCGCGAGGTGCGTTACACGATCGGCGGCAAAGAGTATTTCGCCGTCGGTTTCCGCAACGACGCCGGAGGGTGGGAGCTCCGCTCCGCACGGTTCAAAGGCGGCTCCTCGCCCAAACATATTACGACACTTGACAACGGCAGCGATATGGCAATGGCGTTCGAGGGATTTATCGACTTTCTGTCCTATCTCTCGCTGAAAGGAACCCGTTACCGTCGATTGACAGCATCGTGCTCAACTCGGTGGTGAATCTGCACAAGGCTGTTTCGTTCTTCTCGCGCCACAGGGTCGTCCATGCCCTCCTCGACAACGACGACGCAGGGCAGAAAGCGTTGGCCCGACTGGGAGAATCCTTACCCTCGTCCGAAGTGATCGACCAGTCCGTTTTTTACCGCGACCACAAATACCTGAACGAATACCTGCAAGAGAAGCAGCACCAACAAGTGCAGCGCAAACAGCAACCACACGGGCATAAGGTGCGATAGCCCGATACCGGGGGGGCGTCGGACGAGCGGAGGGAGTGGCAAGGAAACTTCAAGGCTTGCCTTGATATAGCGAACTATAACTACCGGCTGCGCTTCGGTAGTTGTGGGCACTTCCGAGGGATTCAGGGCTCTGCCCTGAAAACCCGCGAGGGTCCTGCCTTCAACCCGGCAAAGGGTTTACTCCTCTGCACTCCCGCGGCGGTCTTTCGGACTGATGACCGCCGGAAGGCCCGCACAAATGTAATCATTGCATTCATTTCACAAATGGGAAGAACGTCTTTCAGACGCTCTTTCCATAACACTGACAATTATGGCAAAGACATCCATCAACATAAAGCCCTGCCTTGAGCGGGGCGCACAACAGACGGTTAGCGGAATATCTCGCTAATATCCGCAAGGGAAAGATCTACATCCGTACCGACCTCATGGCGAAAAACGAGGAATGGGTATCGCCTGAACTGGGCGATACCTCGCTTGAAGAACGAACAGGCTGATAGCTGCAATAGTCAAGAAAAAGACAGGCCGGGCTGTGCAGACCAAAGACCGGGAACGGGTGAACAAGAAGACGGGCAAGGTAACCGTAGTCCGTGACAGCACGCCAATCAAAAAGGGCGTGGTGGTCGTCAAGGAAGATACCGCAATGAAGCAGTTGCAGCGTTTCTGCGATGTGTGTAAGGTGCGATGGGGCATTACGCCGTTGCAAATCTTCATATACCGCGACGAGGGACATTACGAAATGCCCGACGATGAAACCTCATGGAAGCCGAACTACCACACCCATATCGTGTGGGACAGGATGAACCACAACACGGGCAAGTCTTGCAAACTCTTGCCGCAGGACATGAGCGAAATGCAGACCATATGGGCCGAAGCGCTCGGCATGGAACGCGGCACGTCCAAAGTGCAGACCGGACGTGAGCATCTGGAACGGACGGACTACATTATCGCCAAGCAGAAGCAGGAGGCCGAGAAAACCCGGATAGCCAAAGAACAAGCCGAAGCGGAACTGAAAGCGGTAAAAGGAGAGCTGAGAACCGAGAAGCTGAAGAACTCCACCGCCGAGGTAGGTACGACCATCCTCGACGGTATCGGCTCGAGGATCGGCACGTCGAAAGTCAAGCGGCAGCAACAACAGATAGACACATTGAAACAAGAGGTCGCAGCACGCGATGAAACGATAGAGACCCTGCAAACCCAGATGCAGACTTTGCGGGCCGACCACTGCAAGGAACTGATGGCTGTGCAGGCACGACACATGACGGAAACAGCGGATATCAAAAAGCAGTACGAAAAAGATTTGTCTTTTTTTCAAATGCTTGTCCGCAAGGCATCGGCGTGGTTCCCTCATTTCCGCGAACTGCTGCGTATGGACGAATTTTGCCGCAAGATCGGATTTAATGACGCACAGACCGAAACGCTTATTAGAGGCAAGTCGCTCAAATACAGCGGGACGCTCTATTCCGAAATGCACCGAAAGCAATTCAAGGCCGAAAACGTAATCGCACGGATTTCCCCGGATGAGACCAACGGCCGAAAATTCATCCTCAAAATAGACGGGTTGCCTATTGTAAGATGGTTCAGGGAACAGGCAGAAAAATTACAACATTGTATTTCATCAAGGCACAATATGAGAATGTTGTAGACAAACCCCTTTGGTGGAGCATACCCCACCAAAGGGGTTAAGCTTCTTGAAACTTATTGAATATCCTCGTCTATTGATATTCATAAGCTCCGATATCCACTATCCCATTTGAGATGCGTGGATTTCCAGCAAGGTCAGTGGGACTGCTCTCGGTCGGATAATAAAATATGTTTACATCTGATACTTCCCTTGTTCAAACCAACAACCATCAGTTGCCATAAACCGGCCCCGCACACAAACCTCTATCGGATATAGAAAGCGCGGAAACGCAATACTCCGTTATTGCGACCAAAGCACAACCTATGGTATATATGGCGATTAAATCCCTTCCGACTTGTACGGAGGGGATATTTTTATAATCAAGTTTCGAATATTAAAGATTGGAATGGCAGTTTTTTCGCCCAAAACGAATTAATATCGAACTTTTTATCCGTTTCTAAACCGAACAAGGATAAAAACAGTCAAAAACAGCAGAGGAAAATTTTCATCAACTTTTTATATAAGGTTCATTGAAGAAGCAGAAATCAAGTGTAAAAAACGAATCCCCTCGACAATGTTTGTCAAGGGGATTTTAAGAGGTCTGAAGCGCCCACTAAATTAGGCCGTTCAACGTATGTGCTACATCCTTTAGATGCATTCGGTTTCAGAATTATCCCTTTTAGTATTGTAATGGCCTTGTTGATACGCGCTGGGCGGGTTGTTGCATTCAATTCCTACACCTGCACCACATTTATTGTTTCAGAGCTACATAGTAAGTGTTGCTATTTGAATCAATACCAGCATTCCACTCATCACAAACTTCACTTATAGCATCCCAAATCTCGTCAGCGTTCTCACCCCATTCGTCAATATCGTCTATTGTAATATCGACGCAGAAATACCCTTGTTCATGGTAACATTCATAGGAATACCTCCAATCGTTTATGGAAGATTTCAGGTTATTCAAAAAGTCACGTTCCTCTCTATTCATAATAGCTTTAAACTGTTTGCGGTTATAATTTAGTTTTTGTCGGATTTTCAGATTCGTCATTAAAAATAACAATACCGTTTTGTCTCAAATAATCTTCAAATATCGAAAACCAAAGGGGCCAGTTGAGTCTTGTAAAATTTATATCTCTATAAAGGGTGTAT
>OGLX01000620.1_pt1 | contig 22961 bp, 16 predicted proteins | sample 1572821 | NCBI WGS metagenome assembly OGLX01 (sample SAMEA2581908, study PRJEB24529) | metagenome | biome: Human gut stool | place: China | collected 2011 | reverse complement strand
AAAGAAACCCATCAGGGGTGTCTTTCGTTTGCAATCACAGGTTTTTCAGAACTTAGAAAGTTCTGAAAAACCGCACGCAGCTTGTCAAAATGACTTTTTTGACAAGCTGCATCAAAACCTCCGGCTAAGCCGGAGGTTTTGATGCATTTATGACTGCTGCTCCGGTGGCTGGGACTCCCGGTCCCGGTTCACATAGCAATATGCCTCGGTGGGCATATTCCGGCGGCGCAGACGCCGGTCCACCAGATACTTTACCAGCACCTGCAAACAGGCAAACACCGGCACGCCCAGGAACATACCCAGCACGCCGCCGAAGCCGCCGCCCACCAGAATGGCCACCACCACCCAGAAGCTGGAGATGCCCGTGGCGTCGCCCAGGATCTTGGGGCCCAGGATGTTGCCGTCGAACTGCTGCAAAACGATGACGAAGATCACGAAGAACAGGCACTTCTTGGGGCTGACCAGCAGAATCAGGAAGGCGCTGGGCACCGCGCCCATGAAGGGACCGAAGAAGGGGATCACGTTGGTAACGCCCACGATCAGGCTCACTAGCGGGGCATAGGGCATGCCCAGAATGGTGCAGCCGATGAGGCACAGAATGCCGATGATGAGAGAGTCCAGCAGCTTTCCGCGGACGAAGCCGCTGAAGATGCCGTCGGCCCGGCGGACGGCCCGGGCGATCCAGCGGGCGTGGGCCTCCTTGCACACGCCGTACAGCAGCTTGCAGCAGCGGGCCAGGCTCTGCTCCTTCATGGCCAGCATATACACCGACACGATGATGCCCACCAGGAAGTCCATAGCGAAGCTCACCAGCCCCCAGATGCCGGAGATCACGCCGCCGGTGATGGTGGTGAGCATCTGCTGGGCGCCGGGCAGCACCTTGTTGGTCAGCAGGTCCAGCAGATTCTGGTAATAGGTCTCCAGATTCTCGTTGACCCAGTCCTCCACCTTGGGGTTCTTATCCAGCAGGTTCGTGATCCAGCCGTAAATCTTGTTGTAATACGTTTCGGCGTTGTTGATGAGCATCACCACGCTGTCGATGAGCTGGGGGATCACCACGCTGAACATCAGATACAGCAGCAGCAGCACAATGGCCCAGGTCAGCAGAATGCTGACGGCCCGCAGCCACCCGGCGGCGTGGGGGATGGTCTTCCCTTCCAGCCCCTTGATCCGGTGCAGGCCCGAAAGAATGAGCTTTTCAAACCAGTTGACGATGGGGGCCAGCAGATAGGCCATCACCAGGCCCACCAGCACCGGCGACAGAATGGACGCCAGCTTGGACAGCAGCCGCTGCAGTGCGCCGCTCATATAGAACGTGTCGTAAAACACCAGAATGGCGCAGACGGTGAGAAAGATCGTCAGACCCCATTTCAGGTAGCCGCTCTTACCCTTCATATTGTTTTCTCCTTTGTTGGCCCGGCTGGGCCTGATTTACTACTTTACATGATAGCGTAAAAGGCCGTGGTTTGCAATGCCGGGGACGTGAACGTTTTGTTAAAAATCGGCATCCCAGGGAAAAAGCGCCGGGACGGGGGTCCGCGTCCCGGCCTGTCCCGGGGAAAAATCGGGACAAAACCCGGTTTTTGCGGGATGTCCCGCCGGAAACCGGGACAATTTTGGCCAAATGCGGCGGAAATCCAAAATTTATTCTTTACAACCGGCGCATTTTGTGCTATCGTATCAGAGTACGCTGTGTGCGTGCCATGCCCCTTGCCTTAGTCCCGTGGATGCTCTGCCTGTCCCGGCACTCAGGATGCGGGCGCAATAAAAGAAAGGTGGAAACACAACTATGATGCTGAAAGATCAGAAGACCTCCATCATCGAGGCCAACCGCACCCACGAGACCGACACCGGTTCCCCCGAGGTCCAGGTCGCTATCCTCACCGAGCGCATCAACCAGCTCACCGCGCACCTGAAGGTTCATCCCCATGACTTCCACAGCCGCCGCGGCATGCAGATGATGATCGGTAAGCGCCGCCGTCTGCTGGACTATCTGGCCAAGAAGGACATCGAGCGTTATCGTGCCCTGATCGCCAAGCTGGGCCTGCGTAAGTAAGCTGAAAACAGGGTGGTGTGCCCCGTGCGCACCACCCTTCTTTCACACCATCCCTGCCCGTGTGCGGAGCCGATCAAAGCCTTTAGCAGTTGAAAAAACGCCGGAATTTCCGGATTTTCCGGCATTTTTTCAAGTGCTAAACGGCCCCGGCTCCCATGCGGAAAAATCCAAATGAAAAGGAGCCAAACCATGTCTACCATCATCACCCACCGGCAGTTCCCCCATTACCACAAGTATACCATGGACCTGGCGGGCCGCCCCCTGACCCTGGAGGTGGGCAAGCTGGCCGAGCTGGCCAACGCCGCCGTTATGGTCACCTATGGCGAGACCAGCGTGCTGTGCTGCGTCACCGCCGCGCCCCGTCCCCGGGACGGCATCGACTTCTTCCCCCTGAGCGTGGACTTTGAGGAGAAGCTGTATGCCGTGGGCCGCATTCCCGGCAGCTTCAACCGCCGGGAGGGCCGCCCCGGCGAGAAGGGCATCCTCACCAGCCGCGTCATCGACCGGCCCATCCGCCCCCTGTTCCCCCACGACTTCCGCAACGACGTGTCCGTGATGTGCACCGTCATGAGCGTGGACCACGACTGCTCCCCGGAGATCTGCGGCCTGATCGGCACCTCCGCCGCCCTGGCCATTTCCGACATCCCCTGGAACGGCCCCGTGGGCGCTCTGAAGGTGGGCCTGGTGGACGGCAAGCTGGTGTTCAATCCCACCAGCGAGCAGCGCAAGGTCAGCGATCTGGACGTGACCGTTGTGTCCACCGGCAAGAAGGTGGTCATGATCGAGGCCGGCGCCAACCAGGTGCCCAACGACGTGATGTTCGAGGCCATCCGCATGGCCCATGAGGAGAACCAGAAGCAGATCACCCTGATCGGCCAGATGGTGGCCGAGATCGGCAAGCCCAAGTTCGACTATCCCCACGCGGACTTCGATGAGGAGCTGTTCCAGAAGATCGTGGATGCCACCATGGACCAGGCCAAGGCCGCCATGGACACCGACGACAAGAACGTTCGCGAGGCCCGCTGGAACCAGCTCATCGAAAAATGGCACGAGCTGTTCCTGGAGGACTATCCCGAGATGGACAAGTATCTGGATGAGATCACCTATAAGTTCCAGAAGAAGATCGTCAAGGCCTGGCTGCTGGAGGGCCACCGGGTGGACGGCCGCCAGAAGAACGAGATCCGGCCCCTGTCCGCCGAGGTGGGCGTGCTGCCCCGGGTCCACGGCTCCGGCCTGTTTACCCGTGGCCAGACCCAGGTGCTGAGCGTGGCCACCCTGGATACCCTGTCCGCCAACCAGAAGCTGGACACCATCTGGGAGGAGACCGAAAAGCGGTATATGCACCACTATAACTTCCCCGGCTACTCCGTGGGCGAGGCCAAGCCCGCCCGTTCCCCCGGCCGCCGGGAGATCGGCCACGGCGCTCTGGCCGAGCGGGCCCTGCTGCCGGTGATCCCCCCGGTGGAGGAGTTCCCCTATGCCATCCGCGTGGTGTCTGAGGTGGTGTCCTCCAACGGCTCCACCTCCCAGGGCTCCATCTGCGGCAGCACCCTGGCCCTGATGGACGCCGGTGTGCCCATTTCCGCCCCGGTGGCCGGTATCTCCTGCGGCCTGATCCAGGACGACGACGGCTCCTTCACCACCTTCATCGACATCCAGGGCGTGGAGGACTTCCACGGCGAGATGGACTTCAAGGTGGCCGGTACCAAGAAGGGCATCACCGCCATTCAGATGGACCTGAAGAACGACGGCCTGACCATGGAGATCATCAAGAACGCCCTGGACATCACCTATGACGCCCGGTGCCAGATCCTGGACCAGATCATGCTGCCCTGCATCGCCGAGCCCCGGCCCGAGGTCAGCAAGTACGCCCCCAAGATGATCACCATGCACATTGACCCCGACAAGATCCGGGAGGTCATCGGCAAGGGCGGCAGCGTCATCCAGAAGATCGTGGCCGAGTCCGGCGCCAAGATCGACATCGACGACGACGGCACCATCCACATTGCCTCCCCCGACGCCGAAAGCTGCGCCACCGCCAAGAAGTGCATCGACGACATCGTGTTCGTGCCCGAGGTGGGCCAGCTGTACTACGGCCGCGTGGTGCGCCTGATGACCTTCGGCGCCTTCGTGGAGCTGGCTCCCGGCAAGGACGGCCTGGTGCACATCTCCAAGCTGGCGGACAAGCGCATCGAGAAGGTGGAGGACGCCTGCAAGGTGGGCGACATGATGTGGGTCAAGGTCACCGAGATCGACGAGAAGGGCCGGGTGAACCTGAGCCACAAGGATGCCATGAAGGAGATCCGGGCCAAGGAAGCCGCAGGCGAGATCATCAAGTAAATAACCGCCGACAGACAGTAGATTCATATGTATATACACCCGCCGATTCCGCGCAACGGAATCGGCGGGTGCTGTCATATACTGGAAACAGACGACACAAAGAGAAAACCTGTCCGTATAGCACGGACAGCCGCATGGCATGCGTACCACAATATATGGCCATATCGGCAGAAATCAGCACAATATATCACAGAAAAACAATTTCTAAAATTTTTGTGTCGCCCATTGAAAAACAATAAAAGATATGTTAAAATACTAACTTAACAGGTAGGAAGCCCTAACCTTAATGTAGTATAGCTTTGTTGCTAATATACAATATTATACTCTGTCAGGATGGAAAAATCGTTCAAACGGTTGTAAAGGAGGACGCTATGCCGAGAGGAGCACAGCCCAAGGTCGCCGAAAGAGAGAATCGGATGACCTATGCAGCCATCAGGCTGTTTTTGGAAAACGGATATGAACGGACCACCACCGCCGCCATCGCGCAGGCAGCGGGTATGTCCCCGTCCGCGTTTTTTGCAGTATTTGCCAACAAGGAGGTGCTGCTGCTGAAGCTGACCAAGTGGATGTACGAAAAGCAGTTCGCCGTTACGCACGAGCTGCTGGGGAAGGACTATGACCCGGTGATGTTCTACGCCGTGGAGCCTGCCATCCAGCTGTATATTGCCGAAAAGACCGAGGGGCTGCGGGAGCTGTATGTCTCCTCGTACTCCTATGCGGCCACCGCCAACTATATACATCAGGTGGTGACGGACAAGCTGGTGGAGCTGTTCGGGAAGGAGCATCCCGGCTATACCCGGCAGGACTTTTATGAGCTGGAGCTGGCTACCTCCGGCATGCTGCGCAGCTTCATGGCCCGCAAGTGCGACCGGAGCTTCACCATGGAGCAGAAGCTGCGTCGGTTCCTGTCCTGCGGCATGACCATCTACGGCGTGGTCCCGGAAAAGCAGCAGGAGGTCATCGACCGGGTGCTGAAGATGGACCTGAAGTCCGTGGCCGATCAGCTGCTGGCCCAGGCCATGGCCCAGTCCCAGGAGGAGTTCCAGGAGGCCGAGCGCAAGGGCAAGGCTCTGGAAGCTGCCAGACGTGGCTGATTTTTCCTATATCGTCCTGGACCTGGAGTGGAACCAGCCGTTGAATCCGGACAGCGCCATACGGGAGCCGTTTTTCTTCGACTCGGAGATCATTGAGATCGGGGCCCTGCGGCTGGATGAGCGGTTCCGGGAGACCGGCAGCTTCAAGACCTTCATCCGCCCCCGGTTTTATCCCCACATGAACGGCGACGTGGTGCAGCTGACGAAGATCCGGGCACAGGATCTGGAAAAGGCCCCGGAATTTCCCCGGGCCTATGCCGATTTCATGGAATGGTGCGGGGAGGACTGCTGCCTGTGTACCTGGGGACCGGACGACATCCCGGTGCTGATGGACAACCTGCTGATGCACGGAATGGACGCGGAGATGCCCTGCTGCTATGATTTGCAGCGGATCTTCGGCCACGAGATCATGCGGGATGACCGGCAATGCTCCCTGGAGCGGGCGATGGAGCTGCTGAAGCTGACCCCGGACCGGGCCCACGATGCCCTGAACGATGCGCGGAATACCGTGCAGATCTGCGGGCGGATGGACCTGGACGGGTGCATGGATGAGTACCGCCTGCGCTATGTGGGCTATCCGGAGGACCGGAAAGCCGGGCTGGTGCAGGGGCGTGAATACGCGTCTCTGGCGGAGGCCCAGGCGGACCCGGCGCTGACGGAGACGGCATGCCCCTATTGCGGCGAGACGGTGACGCTGGGCCAGTGGGCCAGGAAGGACCCCCGGACCCTGCTGGCCTATGGCCGGTGCAGTCAGGAGGACGAGCTGTGCGGCATTTATCGCCACACCCGGACGGCGGCGGGCCTGCGCCTGGGCCGCATGGTGCTGGAGATGAACGACGACCTGTGGGACACCTATCAGACCTGCCTGGAGCGGCAGGGATAATTGTTGGAATGTGAAAGCCGGCTCCGGCGCGTCGCGCCGGAGCCGGTTTTGTTTACTTGCCCAGCCTGCGCTGGATGAGCTTCACCAGCTCCACAATGGGGATCACCAGCACCGCCAGGGCCAGGGCGATGCCGTACTCCGTCCAGCTGACGGGGGTGAAGCCGAAGGCGTTGGCGATGGGCGGCACCTCCAGCACCACGGTGGTCAGCACCAGGGAGCCCAGCATAGCGGCCCAGAGGACTTTGTTGTGGCCCCGGAGGGTGAACACACTGCGCCGCTGGGAGCGCATATTGAAGCTGTGGAAAATCTCGCACATGCTCATGGTCAAAAAGGCCATGGTCATGCCGTGGGGGGAGACGCCCCGGGGCATTTCAAAGCATCCCGCCTCCATGCAGTGGCCGATGATGTAGGAGGCCATGGTGATGACGGTGATAAGGATGCCCTGATAGGCGATGTCGAAGCCCAGGCCGCCGGAGAAGATGCCGTCCTTGGCGGAGCGGGGCGGGCGGCGCATGATGTCCGGCTCCGGGCGCTCCATGCCCAGGGCCAGGGCCGGGAAGCAGTCGGTGATGAGGTTGATGAACAGCAGATGGACGGGGTTGAGGAGGGTGAAGCCCAGCAGGGCGGAGAAGAACACCCCCAGCACCTCGCTCATGTTGCTGGCCAGCAGGAAGCCGATGGCCTTGCGGATGTTGTCGTAAATCCGGCGGCCCTCGGCCACGGCGCCCACGATGGTGGCGAAGTTGTCGTCGGAGAGGACCATGTCCGCCACGTTTTTGGTGACGTCGGTGCCAGTGATGCCCATGCCGATGCCGATATCAGCGGACTTGATGGAGGGGGCGTCGTTGACGCCGTCGCCGGTCATGGCGGTGACGGCTCCCCGGCGGCGCCAGGCGCTGACGATGCGAACCTTGTGCTCCGGCTGGACCCGGGCATAGACGCTGTAGCGGTCCACGTTTTGAGTAAGCTCCTCATCGCTGAGGGCGTCCAGCGCCGCGCCGGTGATGGCCTGGGAGGGGTCGGAGAGAATGCCCAGCTGGCGGGCGATGGCCACGGCGGTGTCCTGGTGGTCGCCGGTGATCATCACCGGGCGGATGCCCGCCTGGCGGCACTCCTCAATGGCGGGCTTCACCTGGGGCCGCACCGGGTCGATCATGCCGGTAAGGCCGATGAAGCAGAGTTCCTGCTCTAAGTGCGCGGGGGACTGATCCTGGGGCGCACCATCGGGCCAGGGGCGGCTGGCGGCGGCCAGCACCCGCAGGGCCTGGGCGGCCATGCGGTGGTTATCCGCCAGAATTTCCCGGCGGCGGTCGTCGGTCATGGGCAGGGCTTGTCCGCCCTCCCAATAGTGGGTGCAGCGGGCCAGCACCTGATCCGGCGCGCCCTTGGTATACTGCACCACGCCCCGGGGGGTCCGGTGAATGGTGGACATCATCTTGCGGCCGGAGTCGAAGGGGGCCTCGCCGATGCGGGGGCGCTCCTGCTCCAATTGGGGCTTGGGCAGTTGATTTTCTGCGGCGAAGGATACCAGGGCCGCCTCCGTAGGCTCTCCCTGGACGGAGCCGTCGGGGTTCAGGACGGCGTCACTGCACAGGGCCATGGCGGAGGCCAGCAGGGCGGTGTCCCCGGTGTGGTCCACCACGGTCATCTTGTTCTGGGTCAGGGTGCCGGTTTTGTCGGAACAGATCACCTGGGTACAGCCCAGGGTCTCCACCGCCGTCAGGCGGCGGATCACGGCATTGCGGCGGCTCATGCGGGTGACGCCGATGCTGAGCACCACCGTTACCACCGTGGCCAGGCCCTCGGGAATGGCGGCCACCGCCAGGGACACGGCCACCATGAAGGTCTCCAGGATGCCGGACAGGGAGAAGTCCCCGGCCACGATCAGGTCAAACACGAAGATGAACACGCAGATGCCCAGCACCAGCCAGGACAGGGTCTTGCCCAGCTGGGTCAGCTTCTTTTGCAGCGGCGTCTCCTCCTGCTCCGTCCGGGCCAGGACACCGGCGATCTTGCCCATCTCCGTGTCCATGCCGGTGGCGGTGACCACCATGCGGCCCCGGCCGTAGGCCACGGTGGAGCCCATATAGGCCATGTTGCGGCGGTCGCCCAGGGTCACCTCGCCGGTAAGGGCCTCCGGGGACTTGGCGGAGGGGACGCTTTCGCCGGTGAGGGCGGCCTCCTCAATTTGCAGGGAGGCACAGGCCAGCAGCCGTCCGTCGGCGGGGACCGCGTCCCCGGCCTCCAGCAGGACGATATCGCCGGGTACCAGGCGGCTGCTCTCCAGCTCCGTGACGGAGCCGTCCCGCAGGACCTTGCTGGTGGCGGCGGTCATGGTTTGCAGAGCCTCGATGGCGGCCTCGGCCTTGCTCTCCTGGACCACGCCCAGGACGGCGTTCAGCAGCACCACCGCCAGGATGATCAGCACCTCGGTAAAGGGCTCGTGGGACAGGTAGTTGGTGACGGCGGACACGGCCGCGGCGGCCATGAGGATCAGCAGCATGGGGTCCCGCAGCTGCTGCAGAAACCGCTGGAGCAGGGTGGCCTTGGGGGCCTCCCGCAGGCGGTTGGGGCCGTATTCCGCCAGACGGCCCTCCGCCTGGGCGGCGGACAGGCCCTCCGGGCCGCTTTGCAGGTCCGACAGGACCTGATCGGCGGTCTGGGCATATTCCTTGTGCATACGATCACTCCTCTTAATGATTCTGCCCACCTGGGGAAATAAAAAGACTCATGCACAGGCCAAAGCCTATGCATGAGTCTCATTCTTTCAAAGCAGTCCGGGCGCGGGCGCGCCGTTCTGACGAAGCTGCCTAACCCCGAAGCCGGGGTGGAATTACTCCCTCACGGTGGTATCAATTGAAAGTATTATACCAGGCCCGGCCCCCTGCGTCAAGTAAAAGATTTGTAAAGTATGGGGAGCACAGGGGTGGGGGACACCTTTTTGATAAAATCTTTGCGTCCTGGCTTGCCTTTTCGCCGGGAATATGATATGATGCATTGCCAATAGCCCTTCAAAAATGCACGGATGGCTTTTGAAAACGATAACAAAGGAGTATTTTTAGTATGAAAAAGTTTCTCACTATGCTGCTGGCCCTGGTGATGGTCCTGTCCCTGGCGGCTTGCTCCTCCCAGAAGGGCGGCGACGTCAACGGCGGCTTCCCCGTCAGCGCCGTGGACCTGCTGACCGCCGTGTGGAACGCCTATCCCGAAAGCGAGAAGTTCTCCGTGGTGGGCGGCAGCCTGGATAACCCCGTAGACAACGCCCCCGGCGCTTTCCCGGTGGACGATGCCGACAATCTGGACTACATGCTGCACTTCCCCGCCGACAAGGCCGATCTCATTGACGACGCCGCGTCGCTGACCCACATGATGAACGCCAACAGCTTTACCTGCGGCGCGTTCCATGTGAAAAACAGCGGCGACGTCTCCGCTGTGGCCGACGCTCTGCGCCAGAATGTCCAGAACACCCAGTGGATGTGCGGCTTCCCTGACAAGCTGGTGGTCCTCACCTATGGCGAGTATGTAGTGGCGCTGTTCGGCGCCGACGACCTGGTGGACGACTTTGTCAACACCATGACCGCCACCTACACCGGCGTTCAGACCGCCTGCGACGAGCCCCTCCAGTAATCCGCCGCAGCCATGCTGTTTTCCAGTCTGCCGTTTCTCTTTTATTTTCTTCCCTGCGCCCTGGGGCTTTACTTCCTGGTCCCCCGGCGGCTGAAAAACGCCGCGCTGCTGCTGTGCAGTCTGGTGTTCTACGCCTGGGGCGAGCCCCGATTTGTGCTGTTCATGGCCGCCGCCATTTTACAGGGCTATGCCGCCGCCCGGCTCATGGAGCGGTATCCCACCCGCAGGCGGCTGCTGCTGACCCTGTCCGTCGTGCTGAGCCTGGGGATGCTGGCCTACTGCAAGTATGCCGACTTCCTGATCTCCGGCTTCAACGCCGTCACCGGCCTGTCGGTGCCTCTGCTGCGGATGGCCCTGCCCATCGGCATCAGCTTCTATACCTTCCAGATCCTCAGCTATGTCATCGACGTGTACCGGGGGGACGCCCCGGCCCAGCGGAACCTCATTGACCTGGCGGCGTATATCGCCATGTACCCCCAGCTGGTGGCGGGTCCCATCGTCCGCTACGCCGACGTGGCCCCCCAGCTGCGAAGCCGCACCCACACGGTGCAGGACGCGGCTCTGGGGGCCCGCCGCTTTGTGCTGGGCCTGGGGAAAAAGGTACTGCTTGCCAACGTCCTGTATGAGCTGGTGACGGTGTATCAGCAGAGCGGTCAGAAAACGGTGCTGCTGACCTGGCTGTACGCCGCGGCGTATATGCTCCATGTGTACTTCGACTTCTCCGGCTACAGCGACATGGCCATCGGCCTGGGCCGCATCATGGGCTTCCGCTTTGCCGAGAACTTCCGCTATCCCTTTGTGTCCGGCAGTCTCACGGAATTCTGGCGGCGCTGGCACATCTCCCTGGGCTCCTGGTTTCGGGACTATGTGTATATCCCCCTGGGCGGCAGCCGGGTGCGGCTGGGACGCTGGGTGTTGAACCTGCTGGTGGTATGGGGCCTGACGGGGCTGTGGCACGGAGCCGCCTGGACCTTTGTGCTGTGGGGCCTGTATTTCGCCGTATTTCTGCTGCTGGAAAAGCTGTTTCTGGGTCGGTTGCTCCGGCGGCTGCCGGTGCTGCGGCACGTTTATGTGCTGACGGCGGCGTTGTTCAGCTTTGTGCTGTTCGACGCCTCCTCCCTGTCCGCCGCCATAGGCGCCGCCGGATCCATGCTGGGCCTGGGGCACCTGCCTGTGTGGGACGGCGGCACCCTGTACTACCTGCACAGCTACGCCCCGGTGCTGCTGGCAGCTGCCGTGGGGTCCACGCCGCTGCCTGCCGCCCTGTGCCGCCGGATCGCCGCCGGACGGGCCGGGCGGGTGCTGGACGCGCTGGAGCCTGCGGCACTGCTGGCCCTGCTGGCGGTGTGCACGGCGTTTCTGGTCAGCGGATCCGCCAATCCCTTCCTGTATTTCCGGTTCTGAGGAGGTGCACATGAAGACCAAGCAAATCATCACCGTGTGCCTGCTGGCGGCGTTTCTGGCGAGCTTCGGCCTGTGGGGCCTGCTGCGGACCCCGGGGGACGTGTCCCAGGCGGAGCGCCGCCCCCTGGCCCAGTGGCCGGAGCTTACCGTCTCCGGCTTCCTGTCCGGCCAGTATGCCGGCAAGCTGGAGGACGCCGCCGCCGACCAGTTCCCCCTGCGGGAGCAGTTCCGTACCCTGCGCTCCCTGGTGTCCTATGACCTGCTGGGCCAGCGGGACGTGGACGGGGTGTATCTCTCCGGGGGCTATGCCGCCAAGCTGGACTTCCCCCTGAACACCGGTTCCGTGGACCGGGCCGCCCAGCGCTTCCGGTATGTGTACGACACCTATCTGGCCGGGACGGAGGCCAACGTCTATCTCTCCGTGATCCCGGACAAGGGGTATTTCCTGGCCCCGGCCTCCGGCCGCCCGGCCATGGACTATGACGCCTTGGTGTCCCGGCTGCGGGAGGGCACGCCGGAGATGACGTATATCGACCTGTTTGACCGGCTGACCCTGGAGGACTATTACCGCACCGACGCCCACTGGCGGCAGGAGCGGCTTCCTGCCGCGGCCCGGTATCTGGCCGCCGCCATGGGGGCGGCCGCCGCCGCGGATTACACGGAGGTGACCCTGGACCGCCCCTTCTATGGGGTGTATTCCGGGTACGCGGCCCTGCCCCTGGCCGGGGAGACCCTGCGCTATCTCACCAACGACACCATCGCCGCCTGCCGGGTCACCAATTATGAGACCGGCGGGGAAGGCCCGGTGTACGACCTGGAAAAGGCCCGGGGCAGCGACCCGTATGAGCTGTTTCTGTCCGGGTCCGTGTCCCTGCTGACGGTGGAGAGTCCCAACGCCCGGACGGACCGGGAGCTGGTGATCTTCCGGGATTCCTTCGCCTCCAGCCTGGCCCCGCTGCTGCTGGAGGGCTACAGCAGGGTCACTCTGGTGGATATCCGCTATCTGTCCCCGGCCCAGCTGGGCCGTTATCTGACCTTCACCGATCAGGACGTGCTGTTTCTGTACAGCACCGGTGTGCTGAACAACAGCAGCACCCTGAAATAATCTTGCATGGGAGGTATTTTCTATGTCCCTTGAAACCAATCCCGCCCTGCGCCGCAGCGTGATCTATGAGCTGTACGTCCGCAGCCACACGCCCCAGGGCACCTTCCGGGCCGTGGAGCCGGATCTGCCCCGGATCCGGGCCTTGGGCACGGACATCCTGTGGCTGATGCCCATCCACCCCATCGGGGAAGCCAACCGCAAGGGCAGCATGGGCTGCCCCTATGCCAACCGGGACTATCGCACGGTGAACCCGGAGTACGGCACCCTGGAGGACTTCCTCCACCTGGTGGACGCCATTCACGATAATGGCATGAAGTGCATCATCGACGTGGTGTATAACCACACCTCCCCGGACGCCACCCTGGTGGCCCTGCACCCGGAGTATTACTATCGCAAGCCCGACGGCAGCCGGGGCAACAAGGTGGGGGACTGGACCGATGTGGTGGACCTGGACTACGCCGTTCCCGGCCTGTGGGATTATCAGATCGAGTCCCTGTGCTATTGGGCCCAGTATGTGGACGGTTTCCGCTGCGACGTGGCCAGCACCGTGCCTGTGGAATTCTGGCGCAAGGCCCGGCAGGCGGTGGAGCGGGTGCGCCCCGGGGCCATCTGGCTGGGGGAGAGCGTTCACCTGGACCACATCCTGGCCTTCCGCCGCCAGGGCTTTTACGCCGCCACGGACAACGAGCTGTTTGACGTGTTCGACATTCTGTACCCCTACGACATCTGGCCCCTGTATGAGGGAGCCACCGGCGGGACCATGCCCCTGAGCCGGTATTTTGCCGCCCTGAGCTATCAGGAGCTGAGCTTCCCCACCTGGTACAACAAGCTCAGCTGCCTGGAAAATCACGACCAGCGCCGGGCGGCGGACCGCTTCCCCAACCGGGACAGCCTGTTGGCCTGGACGGCCCTGAGCTATTTCCAGAAGGGGACCACCCTGCTCTATGCCGGGCAGGAGGTCTCTGCCGTCCATACGCCCTCCCTGTTTGAGCGGGAGCCCATCGACTGGACCGGGGAGGACCTGTCTCCCCTGCTGCGGAAGCTGTACGACATCAAAAAGCGCCTGCCCACAGACGCCGCCTTCCATGTGGAGGCCGACGACGCGCAGGGCCTGGCCGTGGCCGACTACCGGGACGGCCAACACCTGGCGGTGGGCGTGTTCCCCCTGGCGGGCCGACCGGGGACGGCCGCCGTCCCCCTGGCCGACGGCGGCTATGAAAACGCCCTGACCGGCGAGTCCGTCACCGTCCGGGAGGGCCGTCTGACCGCCGCCGGGCCGGTGATCATCCTGTAAGCGAAAAAATAAGCGCAAAAAAGCAGCCTCGAGGCTGCTTTTTTGCGCTTATTTTTCACATATCCAGGAGCTTCAGCTCCTCCTCGTCCACCTTCCGCAGGTCCCGGCGGCTGAGAATGTCGTACATACACGGCACCACCAGCAGGGTCATCAGCGTGGCATACAGCAGGCCGCCGATGCACACCAGGGCCACCGGCTGCATCAGCGCCGTGCCCACGTTGTTGCCGAAGGCCATGACGATCAGGCCCAGAATGGTGGTCAGGGACGTCATGAGAATGGGCCGCAGGCGGGTGACGCCGGCCTCGATGATGGCCTCCCGGCGGCCCATGCCCTCCAGCCGCAGCTGGTTGATGTAATCCACCAGGACAATGCCGTTGTTGACGATGACGCCCACCAGCATCACAAAGCCGATCAGGGAGATGACGCTGACCTCCACCCCTGCCAGCAGCAGGGCCAGGAAGCCGCCGGTGAAGGCCAGGGGGATGGTGAACATGACGATCAGCGGCGAGCGCAGGGACTGGAACTGGGCCACCATCACCAGATACACCAGCACGATGCCCAGCAGCAGCATCAGCAGCAGCTGCCGGATGGCGTCCATGATGGCCTCGTTCTCCCCCTGGAAGGCGGCGGTGACGCCCTGGGGCAGCTCCGCCTGGCCGATGACCTTTTCGGCGGCGGAGGTGACCTTGGTGACGTTATAGCCGTCGGCCACGTCGGCGGACACGGTGATATACCGCCGCTGCTGGTCCCGGTTGATGGTGTTCAGGCTGACGGTCTCCTCCAGCTGGGCGATGTCCCCCAGGCGGACGGACTCGCCGCTCCGGGTGCTGCCGGAGGTGCTTGCGCTGCTCATGCCGCTCATACTGGACATGCCGCTCATACTAGACATGCCGCTCATGCTTCCCATGGAGCTGCCGGAGGAGGCGCTGCTCATCATGCTGCTCATGGCGGAGGCGGAGGAGGGGTCGATCTGAAGATCCAGGAGCCTCTCCCGGGTCATGCGGCTCTCCTCCGGGGACTGGATGGACACGCTGACGTCCAGCCCGTCCAGGGTCAGGGACAGGGAGCTGTCGGTGTCTGTCAGGGCGGAGGCCACGGCCATGTATACCTGGGCCACGGTGAGGCCCTTCTCCATGGCGGCGTTGCGGTCCACGGACAGGTGCAGGGCGGCGGCCGCCTGCTCCAGGCCGTCGGACACGTTTTCCGTGCCGGGGACGGTGGCCAGCTTTGCAGCCAGGTCACGGGCGGCGGACTGCATCTGCTCCATGTTGTCACCATAGACGTTCAGGGTGATGCCGCTGCCGGTGAGGTAGGACATATAGGTGTCCATGGCCCCGGAGGCGGTGACGGTGCAGTCCATACCGGCGCAGGCGGCCTCCATCTGCTTGCCGGCCTCCGCGCCGGAGGCCCCCTCCGGCAGGGTGATGTAGGCGGTGACGTCGTATTCCCCGCCGCCGGCGGTCATCATACTGGTCATGTCCATGCTCCCGGCGCCGGAGGCGGAGGACATCATCGCGCCCACGGTTTCCACGTTGTCCACGGCGGCGATGCGCTGCAGGGCCTCGTCCGCCAGGGCCACCGCCTGCTCCCGGGTGCAGCCCTCAGGCATGGAGATGGTCAGGTTCACGGTGTTCATGTCGATATTGGGCATAAAGGCGAAGCCCCGGGCCAGGGCGGCTCCGGCGGAGCCCACCAGCAGCAGCAGGGACACCCCCAGCACCACCAGCTTGTGGTGGATGGACCAGGACACGGCCTTGCGATAAGCGGGGTAGACCTTATCCAGCAGTCCCGGCTTCTGGGGCTTCTCCTTGCGGAGCATACCGGCGGCCATGGCGGGCACCAGGGTCAGGGCCACGATGAGGCTGGCCAGCAGGGAATAGGTCATGGTCAGGGCCAGGTCCGTGAACAGCTGCTTGGTGATGCCCTCCACGAATACGATGGGCAGGAACACGCACACGGTGGTCAGGGTGGAGGCCACGATGGCGCCCAGCACCTGCCGGGCCCCGGATACCGCCGCCTGGATGACGGTGGCCCCCTTGGAGCGCAGTCGATAGATATTCTCAATGACCACCACAGAGTTATCCACCAGCATACCCACCGCCACGGCCAGGCCCGACAGGGAGATCATGTTGATGGTAACGCCGGAGAAGTACATCAGCACCACGGCGAAGATCACGCTGATGGGGATGGAGCACAGGGTGATCACCGTGGGCCGCAGGTCCCGCAGGAACAGATACAGGATCAGCACCGCGAACAGTGCGCCCCAGCCCAGAGACGACAGAATGGAGTTGATGATAAGGTATATGTAGTCCCCCTGGTCCATCAGGGGTACGAAGGAAAGCCCCTCGTACTCCGCCTCCAGCTCCCGGAAGCGGCTGTTGATGTTGTCGGACACCTCCGCCGTGGCATAGGTGGACTGCTTGTTGAGGGAGACGATGACGCCGTCCTTGCCGTTGAGCTTGTCGTAGATCTCCGAGGAGTTGTCGGTGATGGCCACGTCGGCCACGTCCTTCATGCGGATGGGGTCGATGCCGTCCATTCCCAGGTCAAAGAGCACCAGGTCCTCCAGGTCCTGCCGGGTGTCGATGGCATCGCCCACGGAGACCATGTAGTTGACGCCGTCCTCCTTCAGATATCCGGCGGGCATGGAGAAGTTCTGGGCCGTCAGCAGGGCGGTGATGGTGGGTAGGCTCAGGCTGGAGGACAGGTCCGCCTGGCTCAGGGCGGTGGAGCGGGATTCCTCCAGGGTCTGGAGGCCCTGGTCGATCTGGCTCAGGGCGCTGTCCAGCTGGATGTTGGCGGAGATGATCTGGTTCACGGCGTCGGTCATGGTCAGGACCCCGGCGGATACCTGGTCCGCCAGCTTGGCCACACCCTCGTCGGTCTCCAGGTCCCGCAGCTGCTTTTCCAGCTCCTCCAGCTGCTTCTGCCACTCCTTGGCCCGCTGGACGGCCTCGTCCCACTTGACACCCAGGGCCGCCATGCGCAGATCCAGCGCCGCCAGCTCCGCCTGGATGCGGAGGTATTCGGGGTCACTTTCGATTTCGGCGATGGCCGCCTGCTTTTCCTCCTCCGTCATGGAGGGGTTCTGGCGGATGGCCTCGATCTTCGCCTGATACGGGGCGTTTTCCGCCTCCAGCCGGGCCTTCTCCCGCTGAATATCCGCCAGCTCCCGGAGGTTGTCCTGGAGCTGGTCCCGGCTGTCCCGCATGTTTTTCAGACTGTCCTGAATGGTGGTAAGGGCCTGGGTCACGGCGTCCCGGACGGCGGATTCCTCGGCGCTGCGGATAGCAGCCTTGGCGCTGTTGACCTGGCCCCGGGCGGAGGCCAGCTGTCCCGCCGCGTCGTCCAGCTGCTTCGCAATGGCATCGGACAGCCGCTGGGACAGAGCATCCAGCTTCTTTTGGCTGAGGATCACATGGAGCTGACGCTCCACCGTGCCGCTGACGGTGACGCTGGCCACGCCGGTGATGCCTTCCAGCTTGGGGGACAGGGTGTCGTTGACGAAGTCCGACAGCTGGGTGATGTCCTTGCCGTCGTAGGACAGGGCCGCCACCTGCACCGGCAGCATGGAGGGGTTCATTTTCAGCACATAGGGGTCGCCCACGGTGTCGCCCCAGGAGCCCTTCAGCTGGTTGATCTTCTGCTGGATATCCACGCTGACGGTGTCCATATTCACCCCGTCCTCAAACTCCAGCACCACCATGGACACGCTGTCCATGGAGCTGGAGGTGACATTCTTGATGCGGTCGAGGGTGGCCATGGACTGCTCCAGGGGCTTGGTGATGTCGGCCTCCACAGTTTCGGGGCTGGCCCCGGGGTCGGTGGTCACCAGGATCACATAGGGGAAGTCCATGTTGGGCATCAGGTCGGGGGTCATCTTCAGATAGGCCACCACACCCAGCACCACAATGGCCAGCACCGCCACGAACACCGTCAGCGGCTTCTTTACGCTGAATTTGGGCATAATCGTATCGCTCCTTGCGCATTATAAGTCAGTTGTTACACGACTGTAAAAAACATTTTAAAGAATTTTAACATTCTAAAGCGCCGCGCGCAAGAGGGGCGGGCAATTATTAACGAAACTGTTACAAAATCCCGTCTTTTCCTTAGCCTAACGAAAAAAATATTAAAAGCCTCGCAGAGTTTGCCGCCCGCAGGCGGCAGATAAATTGCAATTATTTTTTGGCCGGGGCGTGTACCTGAACAAGAATTCTTCTCAGGCTTTCGCACGCACGGCGTGTGAAAGCGCGATGTGACGTCTCATGAAAAACGAAAGCACCTTCGGCACTATAAAAAGCCTTTCAAGCTTTTTAACAGGTTTTGGTATAAGACAGGTAAAATCTCGCATTACAGGGGCAACACAGTTGACTCAAGTTATAGATAAACTTTCGGTTGCCTCATAAATCGTTTGTAAACCTATTTTTTCGGGCATCTTTTCGTTCGAGGGGTATGATGGGATATTAAACCGAAATGTAAATCAACAAGTGCGCTCTACGCTAATTAGAGGTAATGGAAAAGTAAACCATCTATGTATAGGTGAGAATTGCTTTATAAAATACTGGCCCGAGTATACTCCTAAACAAGAGAATGTAAGACCACATTATAGCTTTTATGAAATAAATGATTTGTCATTTGGATACTTCATATCAAACTTGGTTGAAGACGTGTATATAGCAACAGTGGGGGCGAATCTGCCGGGGACTTTGACATCTATGTTCTATCCAATTGAAAACACCAAAGAGGCCCACAAATTAACTGAAGTTTCAATGGAAATGTAGATTATCTGTTGCCCGTTGATTGGGAGGTATAGTTATGACCTCCTTTTCCCATAAAAACTGATTACACCTGTTTCCCGTTGTCCGTGGGGAAACGTGAAAGGACGGCACAAAAGCGCCGTCCTTTGACCTTGCCCCACCTCTGGCCACGATGACCAGAAGCAGCGGGACACTTCCTTGACCTTCTATCTCCGGATAAGCTGAGCGCCGCCGTGGATGCAGCCGGTGCGGAAGCACGGGAAGCACGCAGCCGCTATGACGCTGCCGCTGCCAAGGTGACGGACAAAAAGGCAATGCTGAAAGCAATGGACAATTACCGCAACACCGATCCCGTTATCAAGGAGTATCGCATGATCCGCAAGGAAAAGGACAAGCAGAAATTCTATGCCGCGCATGAAGCGGATTTTATCATCAACGACGCTGCCAAGCACCAGCTTGACAAGCTGGGCGTACCCAAGCAGCTTCCGAAACGCAAAGATGTCGTTGCGGAGATTCAATCTCTCATTTCAGAGAAAAACGAGTGCTACAACGATTACCGCGAGAAAAGCGAGCGGCTGCATGAGCTGATGACCATGCAGCGCAACTATCAGATGGCGATACAGCCGCAGCAGCCGAAACACAGACGGAAGCATGAGATAGAACTCTAAAAAGCAAAATGCCGCACAGGTTTCCCCATGCGGCACAATGCTCATTTCCCGAACAGATCGCTATGCGTTCCGGTTCTGGAAAGTGTCAGCACCAGAACATCGCCCTCAACGCGGTAGATCAGAAGCCAGTCGGGCTGAATGTGGCACTCCCGGTGTCCACGCCAGTTGCCGGTCAGGTCATGATCTCTGTTCTCAGGCGGCAGCGTGTTTCCCATTGCAAGCGTTTCGATCACGGTTTCAAGAAGCTCAATTTGCAGTCCGCGCTTGATTGCCAGCTTGTAATCCTTCTTGAACGCCGTGGTCGGCTTGACGGTCAGCTTTGTCTTTCTCACTCTTTCAGATCGGCAAAAAGCTCGTCAAGGTCGTTATAGCCCTTTACAGACGGGTCTTTCGCAATCCTTTCCGCTTCCAGCATGGCGGCAATCGTCTCCTTGTTAGGTTGATTGATGGAGATTTCAAACGGAATCCCGCCCTCCCGGATCGATTGACGCACGAAAATATTGAAAGCCGTTGTGAGATTCATGCCAAGCTCCGAAAACAAAGCGTCAGCCTGTGCTTTCAGGTCACTGTCCATTCGGATGCTGATGTTTGTTGTAGTTCCAGCCATGAAATCATCCCCTTTCTACTGGCACTATCATTATACGCTATCTGCACGAGAAATACAATACAGCGCACGAAAAAGATACAATTTGTTTCCAAATCCAGAAATGGAGCAAATGCCCCTCCCGAAAACGCACAGAACGCGCCGAAGAGACTTACCCATACCGCAATACCACCCGTTCCCCAAATGGAGCGTACAGGGCAGAAAAAGTCCGAAAATGATACCGAGATTTACAGTTTGACCGTCTGCCGGAGCGTAACGCTTTGGCGACAGATAGGAGTGTAAAAATGCCGAGAATGAGTAAACAGCGGCGGCTGGAATGGTCGTTCTTCCTCGACCACCGAAACCGCATTTCCTACAATCCCCTTTGCCGTGGGTGTGTCCACGGCTGCAAGCAAAGCTTCCGGGCAATCGTTGTTCTTTGTCCGCATTACTGGCCAAAACGCTGGAAACCGCCCGACTGAGGGCTGTCACGATTCGTTATACCTCTAATTCCCACGAAGGAGGTGACATTCCATCACTGAGTACATGAGAGCGGATACCCGGCTGCCGCCGTATCTGCCATATCCCCGTTTCCTGCTGCAAACAGATCTGACCCAGACGGCGAAGCTGCTGTACGCGCTGCTGCTTGACCGGGCGACGCTCTCACAGGCAAACGGCTGGCTGGACGAGGGCGGCAGGATTTACCTTGTGTTCCCCATAGAGAAGATTGCCGCCGCACTGGACAGAAGCTCCATGACCGTGAAAACCGCTCTTTCCGAGCTGGAGGACGCCGGGCTGATTGAGCGGCGCAGAAGTGGCTTTTCCAAGCCGAACCGCATCTATGTAAAGCTGCCGCCAGACGGACAGAAATTTTTCCAAACGACAGACAGAAATCCGTCCTTCATTGAGAAAGAAAACTGTCCCCTAACAACCTGGGTGACTCAGAAATAGGGAAGGCATTTGGGGTCAGCGCTGCCAGCGTTCGTATGATGCTGACACGAGCCAGAAGTAAAGCCCGCAAGGCCATGGAAGCGGAATTCGGCGGCAAATAAGGCGGCGGCTAAGGTGCTTTTTGCGCTATTATGTCCCAGCTTCATCTCGTTGCTTGGATATAATAGCCAAAAAGCATCTGCCGTCTTTTGTCATATATTACGATTCTTTCGAAAAAAGCGAAAAAACCTGTTGCAAAGTAGCTGCAGCGGAGTTGTATATAGTAGAGACGTAGGCATACATCCCACTATATAAAAGAAAGAGAGAAAACGTATGAAAGAATGGAGACGCGTACTATCCTGTTTCCTGGCCGTGCTGCTGACGGTGTACTTGGTCCCCGTGCAGGTAATGGCTGAGGACCTGGGAGATCTGTGGCCGCCAACAACAGAAAACGTCGTGGATGCGCCTGCGGAGGTCGTGGGCGAGATACTGGAACAACGGGAAGAAAATCGGAAGGAGTTCCTGCTTACCGACGGTACAAGGCAGGTGGTAATTTATCCGGCGGCAGTACATTATCAAAAAGATGGATATTGGGAGGAAATTGACAACCGGTTGCTGCCGTCTGCTGCGCAGGATGGTGAAACCGTGTATCGAAACGCAGCCGGTATGTGGAATGTCTCTGTTCCTGCTGAGCTGAATACCGCCAATGGAATCACGGTCAGCCGCAGCGGATACAGCTTGTCATTCTATCTGACAGGTCAGTTGTACGAAGACGATGGTGCGATTTCCGAAAGCGGTTCGGGCTATATAGGTGAGGAGTTGCCGGGCGAAGATATGATCTGTGTCCCCGCAGACGAAAGCGCTGCCGAGGTCAGCAGCATTGCTTCCACTCTGGCAGATGAGGGACAGCTTCAGCCGGAGGCTGCACTGAATAATCAACGCAGCGAAACCGCGTATCAGGATGTTTATCATGACACAGATGTGACCTATGACCTGGATTCAAATCGGCTGAAGGAGTCTTTGATTCTGCGCAGTTGCCCGAAAGAGTTGTTAGGCTACCGCTACCATCTGGAGGCAGAAAATCTGCGATTGGAACTGCAGGAGGATAACCGTATTCTGGCCTATGCAAAAGATGCCGATTCCGAAGCCAAGCCGGTGTTCTATATGCCGGCTTCTTATCTATTAGATGCGGAAAATGTATGCTCCGATGATATCAAGGTGATTCTGGAGGAAAACGAAAAAGGATATGAACTGCGTTACTACCTGCCTCAGGATTGGATGGCAGACGCCTCATATCCTGTTGTCCTGGACCCCGTGGTTTTCAACCTGTGTCCAATACGTTCACCATTTGGGATAAAACTGTAAGTCAGCGCAATTCTGAGTTAGCCGGTTCCGCATATATCGCAGCGACAACATGCTCATCGAGCCGCAGAACCAGCGGAGGAAAATTAAATGCTCCAAGACAGACGGCGAGGGGCCGAAACACAGGCCCGGTAAGGATGACGGTATGAAGAAACCAGAAACAAATACTTTACGTATTGAGCCCCGAAAGTTTCATGCATCTGCGGTAGTAATAGCGATGATGATCGCATATCTTAATTATTATTACATTATTCCAGCGTTTCGTATAGCTTTTCCGCCTATAGGCTTAGATACAGTCGTAGTTGCCCTCATGGGTGTCACGCTTAATACGCTAGCTTTCGCACATATTATTGCTACCAGTCGAACGTATATCGTGTCTGCTAAAGGAATTACGGTCATTTTTTTGGGCTTTATCCGCCGCCTATATCCATGGCAGCGGTTCCAGAGTATTAACGCGTGCCCCATAGACATAGGCAATCCTTCGTGGGGAGGCCAACCGTTTTTAATGGTTTGCAGCACCGTGCCGATTCGGACGATGGAGGGGGGAAAAATTGATTTGGAGCGTACTATCTACCGCTGGCCCCATATTTTGTTCTTTCCTCTACTGCCGGGCGAGGAACGCATGCAATTTGAAAGCCTGCGGCGGGGGGAAATACCTCCCGACCTGGAGAACCAGGAACCCGACGAGGAGGAATAAGTATCCCGGCTGACGGACGTGGCCGTCTTTTGACGGCCACGTCCGGACAGCAAGCAGCACCTATACCTACGGCGACGCTGATTGGCCGGACTTGCTGACAGCATATAACGGGAAGTCCATCACCTACGACGCCATAGGCAATCCCCTGTCCGACGGCACAT
>OGLX01000612.1_pt1 | contig 23192 bp, 18 predicted proteins | sample 1572821 | NCBI WGS metagenome assembly OGLX01 (sample SAMEA2581908, study PRJEB24529) | metagenome | biome: Human gut stool | place: China | collected 2011 | reverse complement strand
CAGCCGGACTGTCTGTTAGCCGTAGGTGGTGGTTCATCTATAGATGCTGCAAAGGTTATGCTTATATTCTATGAACATCCAGAGGTGAATTTTGATAACGTCTTCAGTACTAATCTTGATGAACTTGAATTCAAGACGAAATTCGTTGCAGTTCCATCTACATCAGGAACAGCATCTGAGGTTACAAAGGTCAGCGTAATAACATTTGAGGATGAGAAGTTTAAAAGGGCTATCAGATCCGTTAATATCTTTCCAGATGTAGCTATTCTTGATCCATCACTGCCAGCAACGCTTCCTGCACATATAGCGGCAGAAACAGGAATGGATGCACTTACACACGCTCTTGAAGCATATATTAACAAGAATGGCAATGACTTCACAGATGCCATGGCTAAAGAGGCTATAGAGGGTATCATAGAATGGCTGCCTGTATCAGTTAATGAAGGAACATTAGAGGCAAGGGAGAAGGTGCATAATTTCCAATGCATGGCTGGCATGGCATTTGCTAATAGTGGACTAGGCATGGTACATGGTGTATCACATGCCTTTGGAGGTATGTATAACGTAGCCCACGGTCTTGCTAATGCAGTTATACTGCCTTATTCTATGGATTACAACAAAAAGGATCCAGAGGTGGCTAAGAAGTATGAGAAGCTTTCAAAAATAATCGGTTGTGATATTATTGAAAAGGTTAAAGAAACATCTAAGGCTGTAGGAATACCAGCAAGGATGATAGATACCGGAGTTAGTGAAGAAGAATTTAAGAAGGACTTTGATAAGCTGCTTGAATTCTCTATGCAGGGCTCAACAGTAGTTAATCCGATAAAGGTATCAGAGGATGATATGAAAAAATTCCTTGATTGTATATTCTATGGGGGAAAAGTGGATTTTTAAACAACTGGATATAAAAGGTGAAATTTTTACAATTCATATAACAGATTATCTGCTATTTTAATTTACATCAACAGAACAACAAGTTGACAAAGGCGTCAGATTCAAGGAATCTGGCGCCTTTTCTGTATGTATTTTTTACAAGAGTTCTTTCTATAAAAGTCGAAGAAAACGTATATAGGGGTTGCGTAAAATAATAAATAGACATAAGACAGCAAAACTTATATGAAAAATAGATACAGAAAAAGAAACAGGAACTAAAGGGATAAGCTGAAAGGAGAGAGTATTATGAAGAAGAAGTTTTTATCGTTGTTACTTGTTATGACACTTACCATGTCACTCACACTTGGACTTACAGGTTGTGGCAGCAAGAGTGCAGATTCAGACAAAAAGGTATTAAAGGTAGCATTTGAATGTGCGTATGCACCATATAACTGGACACAGGAATCACCTGATGTTGGTAACGGCAAGAAAGCAGTTAAGATTAAGAATGCAGATGGATATGCATATGGATACGAAGTAGAACTTGCCCAGAGAATTGCAGATGAGCTTGGATACGAACTTGAAGTATACAAGATTGAATGGAGTTCAATCCTTATGGGACTTCAGGATGGTTCATATGATGCTGTTATGACAGGTGTATGTTACAGCGCTGAAAGAGATGAAACATATGATTTCTCTTCACCATATTATAAGAGACAGATTGTTGGTGTTGTAAGATCAGACAGCCAGTTTGCAAACTTTACTAAGTTATCAGACTTTGCTGGAAAGGGAGCTAAGGTTACAACACAGATTGCTACTAACTATGTTCCATATAAGGATGAGGTTCCAGGAGGCGTTATAGCAACAGATTATGAAACATCTTCAGAGTGTTTCCTTGCAGTACAGAACAAGACAGCTGATATGGTTATTCTTGATTACACAACATCTGTTTCAGCACTTGCTACTATGAATAACTTAAAGATGCTTAACCTTGACTTCACAGAACCAGAGGGTGCTTCTAATGACTGCTGTATAGTATTTCGTGAAGGAGACCCTATGAGAGATACAGTTCAGGGTGCACTTGATAAGCTTGGCTGGAATGATAAGGCAGAATTCGATAAGCTTATGGATGAAATGGTAAAGTTACAGCCAGCATCTAACTAGAAATAAATAAAATAAACTTGTAAATAAGTAGTGGTTTAATAAATGTTTTGACAAAATAAAATAATTGCATTATAGCTTGCAATTATAACATATAAGCCGTGGTTTTCTCTGACAAAGAGGTTGGGTCTTTAAGGGGGAAGCTGCGGTTTTTTATTTTAACTGAATAATAAGTACTGGGTAATAATAAATAAAATGGTTTTGGGATAAATACTAATCTTAAAAGTGCATGTCAGCATATATGTGCACTATAAAGGAGGTTTTGCTATATGTATATGAATACAATGATTGCACTGGCAGCAAATACGCCAGGAGCCGAGGGCTCTTTGTTTGAATGGGCCTGGTTCATTTTTAATAAATATTCAACATTATTTCTTAAAGCTACGTGGGTAACACTTTATGTAGCACTTATAGGAACTTTGTTAGGCTTTGTACTTGGTTTTGCCGTAGGCATAATCAATACAGTAAAGATTCATAAAGAGGATAACATAGTAAAGAAAATCCTGCTTCATATATTAAAGGCAATAGTAGTTGTATATGTTGAAATATTCAGGGATACACCAATGATTGTCCAGGGCATGGTTATCTACTATGGATTAAGACAGAATGACATTATGATTACATCAATCATAGCAGGTATTCTTGTAACAACACTTAATACAGGAGCTTATATGGGTGAAACAGTAAGAGCAGGTATCAAGTCAGTAGATGCAGGCCAGGAGGAAGGCGCTCTTGCCATGGGTATGTCACATTTTAAAGCTATGTTATACATAATAGTTCCACAGGCTTTAAAAAATGTAATACCTGAAATGTGTAACACATTTGTTAACAACTTAAAGATGACATCAGTACTTAATGTTATAGGTGTATCAGAGCTTTTCCTTATGGCAAAGACAGCAGGTGGTGCTTATTATAAGTACTTTGAATCATATATAGTTATTTCAATTATTTACTTTATTCTCTGTTTCGTATTCAACAGAGTATTCTCAGTGATTGAAAAGAAGCTTCAGGGAAGAAGTGATTATGAGCTGGCTACAGAGTATCTGGAAAATGAATGATTATGTGTGAGCAGATGGTTATGAGATATAAACGTATAACTTAAGAACAGGAGGCAGGTTATGGCAGATTCAATTATAAAGGTAGAAAACCTTGTAAAGTCATTCGGTGATCATGAGGTTTTAAAGAAAATAGATTTTGAAATATCAAAGGGTGAGGTTGTATGTATTATCGGTTCTTCCGGTTCTGGTAAGTCAACACTTTTAAGATGTATTAATCATCTTGAAACACCTACAAGCGGTAAGATACTTTTTCATGGTGATGAGGTTAAAAACACACAGTCATCACTTACCAAATACAGATCACAGGTTGGAATGGTATTCCAGTCATTTAATCTGTTTAACAATATGACAGTATTAAAAAACTGCATGTTCGGAGTGCAGAAAATATTACATCTTAGTAAGGAAGAGGCAAAGCTAAGAGCTATAAAGCACTTAAGAGAGGTTGGAATGGCAGCTTATATCAATGCTCATCCGGCACAGTTATCAGGTGGACAGAAGCAGAGAGTTGCTATCGCAAGAGGATTATGTATGAATCCGGAGGTGCTTCTGTTTGATGAACCAACATCAGCACTTGATCCTGAGATGGTAGGCGAGGTTCTTAATGTTATGAAAGAACTTGCAGATGATGGACTTACAATGATTATAGTTACCCATGAGATGGAATTCGCTAAAAATGTATCAACAAGAACAATATTTATGGATAACGGATATGTTGTTGAGGATGAAAGTCCAGACATCTTATTCACGAACCCTAAGAATGAAAGAACAAAGGAATTCTTAACAAGATATATGGAAAGCGGAGTTAAGAAAGGTGCTTAGTAAAAAAATTTATATGATGGATTAGCAGCTGTGCACACCTGGTACTAATCCGTTATGCGTAAAAAGGTGCGCAGAAATGAGGACTAATATGGATAATTTGGTTATTACAGTTGCCAGAGGCTTTGGCAGCTGTGGAAAAAGAATAGCAAAACAGATAGCAGATGATCTTGGAATACATTGTTATGAAAACAGAATTCTGATGCTGGCATCACAGATGAGTGGTCTTGATGAGGAAGTGTTTGCAGAGGTTAATGAAAAGCTGAGAAACCAGAATGTTTTTTCGGCATTTCTTAAAGGACTGCCTATGCAGCGTTCACCTAAGGTTGAAGACAGAAAGTTCGTATCAGATGAGAAGCTGTTTGAATACCAGAAACAGATTATAGAACAGCTTGCTGATACAGAAAGCTGTGTCATCGTAGGTAAATGTGCTGACTGGATATTAAAGGACAGACCAAACGTAATAAGTCTGTATATAGAAGCTCCAAGAAGCTTTACACTTAAAGAAATCATGGACAGAATGGGCGTTAATGAGGCTACAGCAGCAAGATCAATCACGCAGACAGATAAATACCGTGCAGAGTATTATGAACATTATACAGGTGGTAATTACTGGACGAATCCTGTTAACTACGACCTTACTATCAATACAGAGAGAGTTGGTTTTGAAGGTGCAGTTAAGCTTGTAAAGGATTATATTAAGATAAAGTATCCTGATTTTAAGATAGATGCCTGTGGCAGAACTGTTGATGATAATAAGGTTATATCTATGAAATAAATAATGTCTGGGATGTGTACGAATTGCGGAAGGTGGTGGTGTATATGCAGGTTAAAACATATCTTATATCTAAGGCTGTAAGCTATCATGAGCTTATATTGGAGGATGGATATATTAATAAGATATATATGATAGATAATCCAGACCGGGAAATATATGCCATACCTGATGCCTGCCTTGATCTGCAGTTTGTATATGAGAAAGGACATTTTGTGCCATATGTATGCGGGACACATACAGAGGTAAGCCGGGCCTTCATAAGTGGCAGCAAAAAAACATTTGGAGTCAAATTCGAACCGGGAGTTGTGCCTGATTTTATGAAAAGCTATGCTGGTGAGCTTGTGTGTACAAGAAGAAATGTGTCAGATATGGAAGCATTAAGTAACATAGCAGTGCAATTCGGGAAGGATATGTCATTTGAAGACATGGAAGATATATTTACTTCTCATTTCATATATACTGATTACTTTAAAGAAAGAAAAAATATAATTGTCCAGATAGCAGGTATCATACACAATAAAAAAGGGTGTGTGACAATAGCAGATATAGCTGGACAGACGGGATATAACCAGCGCTACCTTGACCGTGTATTTAAGGAATCGCTTGGAGTATCCATGAAGAAGTATGCTGGAATCATCAGGATTCAGAAAGCAATATATTATCTTCAGAATAATCTCACATATGAGATATATGAAAGACTTGGATACTATGATCAGGCACACTTTATTAAGGATTTTAAAAAAAATACTTCACTTACACCGAACAAGTTTGGAAAGGTTAATAGTGAACTGAATATTGTATAAAACGCAGGAGGATATAGCTATGAGTTTTATTAATAATCCAGATATAACAAAGGAAGAAGTACTAAAGGAGAGCCTTGCTCACTGGAATGTAGGAAAAACACAGGAATGGATAGACCGTGATATGGCTATTGTAATGGGAAAAAGAGAAGGCTATTGCTTCTGGGATCTTGATGGAAGAAAGTTCCTTGATATACATATTAATGGAGGAACTTATAATCTGGGACACAGAAACCCAGAGATTATAAGCGCACTTACAGATGCCATGACAGAACTTGATATAGGCAATCATCATTTTACAGGTATAACAAAGGCTATGCTTGCAAAACAGCTTACAGAGCTTTGTCCTGATGGACTTGATTATGCGTGCTTTTCAACCTGTGGTGGAGAGGCAGTTGATCTTGCTATAAAGAGTGCCAGATATGCCACACAACGTAAGCGTGTTGTATCTATTCAAGGCTGTTACCACGGACATACAGGCTTGTCTGTATCAACAGGTGATGCTAGATTCAAGGATCCATTCTTATGTCAGGGAGCTCCGGGAGAATTCGTACAGGTTCCACTTAATGACCTGGATGCTATGGAGGCAGAGCTTAAAAAAGAGGATGTTGCGTGTGTTATTATAGAATCCCTTCTTGCAACATATGGTTTTCCGATTCCTGATAAGGGATATCTTGCAGGAGTCAAGAAGCTGTGTGAGAAGTACGGAACACTTTACATAGCAGATGAAACACAGACAGGCCTTATGAGAACCGGAAAAATGTGGTGCTTTGAACACGAGGGTTTTGTTCCGGATATGATTACAACGGCTAAAGGCTTTGGCGGAGGCATATATCCTATATCAGCGACTGTTATGAATAGAAAGGCAGCCAGCTGGATGTTTGATATAGGAAGAATGCATGGTTCAACCTGTGGTAATTCAGAGCTTGGTTGTGTTGTAGCGATGAAGGTGCTTGAGATAACTACTCGTAAGGAAACAGTTGATAATATTAATAAGAATACAAAGCTTCTTACAGAGCGTGTTAATGCCCTTATGGATAAATATGATGGATTCCTTACCGGATATACCCAGAGAGGCGTTATTATGGGAATAAACTTTGCATGTGAGGATGCAAGTAAGACTATATGCAAGCCATTATTTGATAATGGTGTATGGTCACATAATTCAAGACTTCATCCTAATACACTCCAGATGAAGTTGGGACTTTTATGTGACGATGCATTTATGGATGAGTTGTTTGAAAAGATAGATAAAGGGCTTGCACAGGCTGTAAATATGAAAAAATAAATATAGAAATAAACATATAGAAATAAACATAACAAAACTAATATGTAAAGTAAGCAGTATGGAATAATACGAGGAAACAGCTATGAAGGATACACCACAATCATTATTAGAGGATGTTAAAAATAATCTGCCATTATTATATGATGTTGAAGAGGATTACAAGGTAAGTCTTTTAAAGTACTCGGAAAATATTATATACAAGGTTGAGTTTAGCAAAAGCAGTGCTGTTGTGTTCCGTATACATAGACCGGGATATCACGATATAGAAGAGCTTGATGGCGAAATAAGATGGATGGATGAAATACATAAGGATACACAGGTCAGACTTCCAGTTGTGTATCGTGGACGTGATGGCGGATTTCTTCAAAAAATGCGGACATCAGGCGGGGAAACTGTATACTGCTCTGTTATCTCCTTTTTATATGGAAGTCCACTTGGAGAGCTTAAGGGTGAGGCTTTGCTGGACGGTCTTGAAAAGCTTGGAGAGATTACAGCAAGACTTCATATACAGTCAATAAACAGGGATAAATCAGTTAAAATAAAAAGATTCTGCTGGGATATTAATAACCTTTTTGGTGATAATGGCGATGGAATATGGGGGAGCTGGCGGGATTATGAAGGAATCACAGGTCATGATTACCGTATTCTTGAAAAATGTACCGAAAATATCAAAAAAGAGCTTAATCATTATGGGAGAAGTAATGACAGGTATGGACTTATTCATGCAGACTTGCATTTTTACAACGTAATCAGTTATGAAGGCAATGACCAGATAATTGATTTTGATGATTGCGGATATGGATTTTATATGTATGATATGGGCTGTGCGCTTGTCACATATTCCAAGAATCTTTGCGAACTTGAGGAGGCATGGATAAGAGGCTATGAGAAGGTAAGAAGGCTTTCTGATGAAGATAAAAGACTTATACCTATGTTTGTTCTTATAAGAAGAATTACAAGACTTGCTTGGCTGTCTGGACATGCCGATAGTGATACAGCTAAGACAGTAGAGCCTGAGTATCTTAAGGTGACCGTAGACCTTGCAAGAGAGTGGCTTGAAACTAATACTAAGGTGGCTGTAATAACAGGAGCATATGAATGTAATATGATTCCGGAAACAGGCGTAATGGGATTGTAATAATATAAAATAATACAGATGTTAACATAATAGCATACATATAAGAGGTGAAGTGAATGATTAAAATAATAGCAACAGCAGCGATATATCTTCTTACTATGCTTCTTGCATATGTATTAAAAAAGATGGGACTTTTCCATAAGGAAGATAAGAGGGTATTGTCAAACCTTATATTTTATGTCACATTACCGGCATCTCTTATTAGCGGTTTTAGTGGAGCCCAGGTTAACATATATTATGTTGTGTCTATACTTATAGGCTTTGGCGTGAATACAGTTATGGTAATAGCCGGACAGCTCGCAGCAGCTCATAAGGAAAGAGATATGCAGGCTATATATGCGGTAAATGCTTCAGGCTTTAATATGGCCTGCATAGCCATTCCCTTCCTTTCTAATTTCTATCCGGCAGGTGTTCCATATCTATGTATGTTTGATGTGGGAGATTCATTTTATACGTTAGGCACGACATATGCTATTGCGAAAATGAGAATAAGCCAGAAAAATAAAGAAAAGAATACATCTGAAATAAAATTGAATAAATCAGACATAGGCGTACTTGAAATAGTTAAAAGTCTTTTTTCGTCTGTTCCCTTTGATGTGTATTTCATTATGACAGTATTATCCTTTCTTAATTACAGATTACCGGATATAGTTATACAGGCGGCTGATTTTTGTGGACATGGTAATGGATTTCTTGCTATGATGATGATTGGAATATCGTTTGAACTTAATATGAGCAGGGAAACGGCCGGCGAGGTGCTTCATCTGTTGTTATTAAGATATGGAATTGGAATAATATCAGCAATATTGATATTCTGTGTATTATCTGCACCGCTTGTTATGAGACAGATATTGGCATCGGCAGTGTTCTCGTCAAGTGCAGCAGTATCCATAATATATTCAGAAAAGCTGGGAGTTTCGACTGATATAGCGGCAGCTCTCAATCCGTTATCAACAGCCCTTATGATACCGATTATGGTAGTGGTCATAGCAATCACAATGTAAGGATGTGTTTTTTTCACAAAACATATTTCACAAAAACATATTTCGCGAAAAAGTATTTATTTATGGTATTTATTTAAAATGTAAAAATAGTAGGAATATTACATAGTCTATATTATAATAGGATGCAAGGGGCAGAATACATTTTGCTCCTTGCATTATGTATTTAACAAGAATATTTAACAGGAAAATAATAAATTGTAAGTTAATTGCAAGCTGTTAATGATATTATAAGAAAGTAATATAAAAGAGCATCATAAACAGGTGGTAAGCCTGCTTGTAATGTATATAGTACTGGATAAATAGGCATATAAATATGGGCGGTGATGATTACGTAACGAAGCCATTCCATAATGCGGTGCTTCTATCAAGGATAAGCGCTAACCTAAGACGAAGCAGCATGAATGACGGGGATGTGTATAAGAAGGGTGAATTAGCAATATATTTTGATAAGTACAAGCTGTACAGGGCAGGTAATGAGCTTAAGTTATCCAACAATGAGTGGGATATGTTAAAGATACTTGTGGAGAATAAGGGGAGAGTTGTAAGAAGAGATGTGTTTTTTGAAAGATTGTGGGATATACATGGAAACTATGTGGAATACAATACACTTACTGTCAATATGAGCCGCCTTAAAGCAAAGCTTGGAACGTTCGGGGAAGAAAGAGTTCCATATATAGAAACTATCAGGAATGTAGGTTATCGTTGGATAGCATAACAATACTAATGGGGAGATAATAGATGGATAATAATAAAAGCATACAGTCTGGCAGCCAGTACAGGAATATAGATAAAACTATAAGAAATTATAGAAAAACCAGACATTATTTGTTATTTCAATGGTTGTTACTAATGCACTCATCATTGCATTTTTAACCATATATTATAGTATCAGGCAAAGGGCTCTTGTAGGAGCCCTTTATTTGTATGATAAAGCCTCAGCCATGGATCTGATTGACAGAATGATGCATATGAATATAAGCAGGAAAACCTATGAGGCAGGACTAGAGGCTATGATTGAAGCTGGCTATACAAGAAACGGATATATGTATCTTATACACATTAATTATGAGAATGTAATAAATATAGTTATAGGGCTTATTCTGTTGCTGTTGCTTATATATGGGCTTGTGCACTGCTACAGAATAGGAAGAAAGGATTGTCTTGGAAGTCTTAAAGGCTATGCAAGGGAAAATGGAATATTAAAGGAACAGCTAAACAAAGAGCATGAGTACAATATATGCCAGTATAAGAAGATGCAGGCTGTCTGCAGCAGTCGTATAATAATATCACAGGCGGAATAACGATAATCTCTGAATGTACTAAGAGTGCATTTAAGATTAAAGTATTTATAAAAAAGCTGCTTGATATAAGCCGGATAGAATCTGGCAAGGTGATACTTGCAACAGAAAAAGTTGTAATTGATTATATAGTAGAAGAAAGTGTTGAAAGTGCAGTTGCAGATAAGTCAAAGGTCATAGTTGATTATGGTACAGACGTTAAAAGGGTTATGTATGCTGATGAGGGCTGGCTTGCAGAGGCTTTGATAAATATTATAAGCAATAGCTATGAATGTATATGTGATAAAGAAAATGGACGTGTATACATAGATATAAGCAGCAATAATGAGGTATGTATCATAAAGATTGCTGATAATGGGGATGGTATAGATAAAACAAAAATATCAGGCATATTTGACAGATTCGAAGGTAAGAACAGCCAGAGCGAGTTCCATGCCGGCATAGGCCTCAACCTGTCAAAGCTTATAATAGAGGCTCATCATGGAAGCATCAGGGCATCCAACAGTGAAAAGTACAAAGGAGCAGAATTCAGAATATTACTGCCATTGTATAAGCTTAAGGGGAAGGTAGAACATAATCAGTAAACGTAAGTTATATGTAAGCAGATTGTTATATAGTTATATTATTAAGTGAATGGGGGATGGTGTATGAATACAGAATATATGGACTATTGCTTTAAGAGTATAAAGCGAAGGAAAAAGAATATAATAAAGACCTCGTTTACTATATTTATTGTATTCGCTGCTGTCACATTGCTGATACTGATAAGAACTAATGTATACCAATGGCAGCTTCAGTCAGTAAAGGACAGGTTTGGAAGCTGGTTTGTTATGATGTGTGGTTCTGATGGCAAAGAGAATAGTGAACTTAAAGGACATCCTTATCTTAAGGAGTCAGGAAAAGCTGTAAAGGTTAATAATGTATATGATAATGGCGGCGAGATGACGGAAACCGGTATAGGTTATATGACAGAGGAATTTATCAGGCTTGGTAATATATCTACGGAGGAAGGACATTTTCCACAGAAGGATGATGAGGCTGCAGTTGACTGGAATACGCTGTTAGAGCTTAATCAGGGTTCATCCTTAGGTCAGGATATAGTAATCAGGACTGTTATATCAGATGAAAATGGACAGACAGAAGATATAACAAGAACCTACAAGCTGGCAGGAATATTGAAAAGCTATACGAATTCATGGGCTGGGGGAGACCGCGTTCCAGGAGTTATAGTTACAGAGCAGGCTGCAAAGGATATTAAGCGTAATAATAATGCTATATACATATATACAGTTGATGATTACGTTAATGATTATGAAGCTATATATGATGGGTTGAAAAAAAAGACAAGCAGTTCACTTATATATAATAGCAGCGTGTATGAATATGAGCCATGGAGTGGTGGCAATATATATGATTATATGTATATGATTATTGTACTTGTAGGAATTGCTGGAATAACCTATCAGCTATCGGTATATAGTACAGGCAGAAAAAGAGTGTATGAAATATTAAGAGGACTGGGGGCTGACAGATTAAAGCTTATATCTTTTGCCTTTATGGAAAGTGTAGTTATAATTATATGTTCGTCACTTGCAGGTCTGATTTTTTCAATAATAACAGGGCGGGTAGTAACCTTTATTATTGAAGGAATTACGGGAATAGTCTTCTTTACAATAGATAAAAGTGTATATATTGGATTGGCTGTTATGCTTGTTATATCAATAGCAGTCTGCTTAGCTGTAAGTATAGTAAGTCAGGGAACCAGTCGGGTGGCAAAGCGCAGCAAAGCAGCCAATATATGCGCTAAGCCGGGCAGATCTGCACATAATACAGATGTAAAGCATATAATAAACAGACATAATTATATACGTCAGACAGGCAGCAGATTAATGCGTTCCCAGGGAATTATACAGAATATATCTATAAGAGTATTTTCACTTGCAATTATGGTTATAGTGATTACGTGTGTGGTTAATGGAATAACTGTTTATGGCAAATATAGGACAGTTTCAGAAAAAACAGATACACTTGCATTCTATAAGCAGGATAAGAATACTCCATATGTGGTTAATATTGCATATAATTTCAGGAGATATTGGGATGAGCATGACCAAAGTGTGCTGAATTCACCAGATATCAATGAGGTAAGAAAGAATGTAAAGCTTAAATATTCGCTGGTATATAATAATATGACATATGACCAGTATCGTGATTATATGAGTTCTAATCCGAATGGAACAATGCTCAATCTGAAGTGCAACAATTACCTTCTGGATTATAACCTGAAGAGAGCAGATGCCAGTATGTATAAAGGGATAGATAAAAGTGTTATTAATTATATAAGCAGTATAAATGGTGTTAGTAATATCAGATATGGGTATTATGAAACAGCACGTATGTGGACGTGGGATGATATGGATTACAATAATCTGGGAGTTTCCTGGTATGAGAAGGCTGGAAATAATAAATCGTTTTCTATGAAGAAATACTCTGATGAAGAGGACAAGTATCTGTTTGCAACTGAATATGTGGGGGAAAATAGTGGAATATATGACATCTTAGAGGATTATGCAGGCGATGATTGGAATTATGCTGCATTTCTTGAAGGAGATGAAGCAATTATATTTCTGGATAAGAATCCTGAGGGAGAATATGATGATACCATCACAAGTGGAACCAATATTGGTCTGATGTGTTATCAGACTTATCCATGTGAAGATGGCGCATCTAATCTTAATATGGTGTATAGCAGCTATTATAAAGCTGTATATAACTATATGAAAGAAAATGATATACAGAGCCAGAGTGACATATTAAGGCAGGAAGGAATAATAAGTGTAAGGGAGAAGAAAGAGTTTAAGGATAGGAAAAGAAAGTATATATATAATGTAAGATATGCACCGGCAGCAGTAACTAAGGCAGCTAAGGTTATATATGTTGATGATGAGATAAAGTCAAGACTAAAGGAATATATACCAGAGTTTGGATTGTATACAATGGTTGCATCAGATAAGCTTGGAGAGAAGGCTGTTAATACACAGAATGAAGTGCTAAAGGAATATATTGGAATTGATGAGCTGCCACCAGAAATTACACTTGCCATGAAGTACAACCAGCTTAATATAAGATATGGATTGAATTCGGTATATAATGGAACAGCTAATGCAGTAGCAGCATATCTTAGACAGGCTGACTTTTCATATAATGACTATTCTGCGGATAAAGAACAGGTAAAGAAAGACACAATAGAGGCTCTGGTATTGTATATATTTACCACAGTTGCGGCTGTACTTATGTATATAAGTATAATCCTGCTTGTACTTAATAACAGAGTCAGCAGATTTAATAACCGTATGAATATTTTAAGAAATCATGGGGCTGATAACACAATAGTCAGAAATATACATATGTATCAATGTATAAGAGAAGCAATATGGTGTGTAATACTTATGCCGGTTATTGTTATATTGGAGATGTTATATTTACATAGAAATATTAAGTAAATATGTATATGTATTAATAATGCTTGGAATTGCCCTCGTTACAGATATGCTGGCGGAGGGAATAGTTAATACCTGCAATAGTGTTAATTATGGTTATAAAAGAAAAAAGAAAAAAAGAGATTGGTAAAAATAACTCAATTAAAGTTAATTAATAAAAACAACTATATCGGACAGACCAGCAGAAGGCTTAGAAAATCGCAGGGAGCGGCTGTTAATATTGCAATAAGAGTATTTACATTGTTAATGTGTGTAATTATAATAGGATGTGCAGCTAATTCCATAAAGGCATACAGACGGTATCAGGATATAGATGCATGCTCAGATATTATTGCATTTAAATTCTCATATTCAGTCATATAATAGTTGTTTTGTGCAGATAATCTTATGTAATCTATATTATCAGTATTGGCACGGTAGGAAGTCATATTATTGATTCCGGCGTTTAACAGGAAGCCACACAGTATGGCAAGCACGTAGGCAGTAATTATAAAAGCAATAATTGTATACATGTAAGGTGGAGTGCCATATGTGTAGTCTTCATTTACAAGCTGGATATACATAAATGTTCCGAAAACACTTATAGTAAAGCCAATCGCACATCTTATGGCAAACTGCAGCTTCCAGCTAAGAGCTGGCTTACCGGCGGTTTCGCTTTTTCTAATGGTAAAAAGCAGGCAGGCAAGTGCAATAGAGGCAGAGCATAATAATGCACATAGGAATTCTGCTGTATATATGCTAAAGGTTGTAGAATAATCTACAATAAAATATTTACTCCATCGAAAGAGTGATAATATTGGTAAAATCCCGCTTTTGGTATTATAATAATGATATTGCAGTCTTGTAAGGTGATTGCAAGGTGTTAATGTTATTATCAAAGCCGGGGGTTTTTGACCCCGACATCATCTATAGTAAAGAATAACAATACAGAATAAGCTATAAAATATACAGATACAGGGGTGGGGTGAGTAGGATACATGTACAGAATTATGTTGGTCGAGGATGACAGAGAGCTGGGAGAAACTATAAAGAGTCTTCTTACTTTAAAAGGATATGATGTGACACTCATAGGGAGTGTAAAGGAATATAGTAAGCATACAGAAGTGTATGATATGTATCTGCTTGATGTAAAGCTCCCTGATGGAGATGGCTTCCAGATATGTGAAAAAATCAGACATAATCTTGATGCTCCAATTATATTTATAACATCATGCGATGATGAGGAATCCATAGTTAAAGGACTTGATATAGGTGGAGATGATTATGTAACGAAGCCTTTTCATAATGCGGTACTTTTATCAAGAATAAGTGCCAACTTAAGAAGAAGTGGCATGAATGATGGAGATGTATATAAAAAGGGAGAACTTGCAATATATTTTGATAAATACAAGCTGTACAGGGCTGGTAATGAACTTAAGCTTTCGAACAATGAATGGGATATGCTTAAGATACTTGTTGAAAATAAGGGAAGAGTTGTAAGACGAGATGTTTTTTTTGACAGACTGTGGGATATACATGGCAACTATGTAGAATATAACACACTTACTGTTAATATGAGCCGTCTTAAAGCCAAGCTTGGCACATTTGGGGATGAAAGAGTTCCTTATATAGAAACAATAAGAAATGTAGGCTACCGCTGGATAGCGTAAAGGAATAATACATAGCAGTTATGGGGAGATAGGGTATGGATAATAAGAAGAAAATTCAGTCTGGCAGTTCAAGAAAGAATATAGATAATATTATAAGAGATTATAGAAGAAAACAGACGTTATTCGTTATAGGAACAGCCGTTACCAATGCACTTATTGCTGCATTTCTAACCATATATTATAGTATCAGGCAAAGGGCTCTTGTAGGAGCCCTTTATCTGTATGACAACAATTCGGCAACGAATCTCATAGACAGAATGATGCATATGAATATAAGTAAGAACACATATTATGCAGGAGAAGAGGCTATGGTGCAGGCCGGATATACCAGAAATGGATATGCATATCTGTCACACATTAATGGTGAGACAATGATGTATACTATCATAGGTATGGTTATTGCGGTATTGTTGGTGTATGGACTTATACATTGCTACAGGATAGGAAAAAAGGACTGCCTTGGAAGTCTTAAGGCATATGCAAGGGAAAATGAGGCACTCAAAGAACAGCTTGAAAAGGAACATGAATACAATATATGCCAATATAAAAAAATGCAGGAGTTTGTAGAGAATATAGCGCATCAGATAAAAACGCCACTTTCGGTTATGACTATGAAGCTTGAGATGCTTCAGGATATGTTAAATGATATAAAGCCTGAAAATACACATGAAGATGATAATGATAAACACGTGGAAAAAATGAAAAAAGAACCGGATGAATATGTATCAGAAACAAAACAGCATATGCAGATGGCATCTACAATAATTTCCGAGTGTACAAAGAGCGCATTTAAGATAAAAACATTTATAAAAAAGCTGCTTGATATAAGCAGGATTGAGTCAGGAAAAGTAGTACTTGCCACAGACAAAGTTATTATTGATTATATAGTTGAAGAAAGTGTTGAAAGTGCAGCTGCAGATAAGTCAAGGGTGATAGTTGATTATGGTACAGAGGAGAAGAGAGCCATGTATGCAGACGAGGGCTGGTTAGCAGAAGCATTTATAAACATTATAAGTAACAGCTACGAATACATATGTGACAGAGAAGACGGACGCGTATACATAGATATAAGCAGTAACAATGAGGTGTGTATAATAAAGATATCGGATAATGGTGAAGGTATAGATAAAGCACACCTTGCTGGTGTGTTTGACAGATTCGAAGGGAAAAGCAGCCAGAACGAGTTTCATGCTGGCATAGGCCTGAATCTGTCAAAGCTTATAATAGAAGCACATCATGGCAGCATAAAGGCAGCTAACAGTGAGAAGTATGGTGGAGCAGAGTTTCGGATACTTCTTCCTTTATATAAGCTTAAGGGGAAGGTTGGGCATAATTAAGAAAGCAATCCACAGGTATCAAAAGCCGGGGACTTCTGACTTAGACATCTTATCATTAAAGTATCCAAAACGTAAGTTATATGTAAGCAGTCTGTTATATGATAATAACTGTAAGCAGGGAAGCCTGTATAATCAGTACCCGTATTGTGAGATGAGGGGACGGGTACTGATATTTATTATAATATGAAACAGGGGTGATGGCATGAATACAGCTTTTTTTGATTATTGTATAAAAAGTCTTAAAAGACGAAAAAAACAGGTGCTTAAAGCAGTAACGGCTATATTTTTGTCATTTACATTTGTAGCAGGTGTGCTTCTTTTTAGGGATAATATGTATGAATGGCAGATACAGTCAGCAAAACACCGGTTTGGCGACTGGTTTGTTATGATGAATGGAAATGACAGCAGGGAAAATGCACAGCTTAAGTCACATCCATATCTTAATGATTCAGGAAAAGTAAGTATATCAAACTACCAATACAATAATAACTGGAATCAGACAGATATTAAAATCGGATATATGGATAATGATTTTGTCCGTCTTTCTAATATAACACCTGATAAAGGAGAATTTCCAAAGAACGATGATGAAATAGCAGTTGAATGGAATACTCTGCTTTTACTCAATCAGGGTACAGACATAGGACAGGATATTACTTTGAATATAATTGTAAATAATCCAAAGGCAGGTTCAGGCTGGGACAGGATAACAAAGACATACAAGCTGTCAGGAATACTTAAAAGCTACACTAATGTATGGGTTGGAGGAAGCAATGTTCCAGGTATTATAACTACTAAAAATGAAGCTCAGAATATAAAAAGAAGTAATTCAGCAGTATATATATATTCAGCAGGCAATTATATATCAGGAGATTATAAAGATATATATGAAGGACTGAATAAAAAAGTAAGTAGTTCACTAATATATAACAGCAGTCTGTATGATTACGAACCATGGAGTGGAGGTTCTATATACGAGTATATGTATGTTGTTCTTGTTATACTTGGAGTAGCTGGTATAGCTTATCAGTTATCTGTATATAATAAAACAAGAAAATATGCATATGGCATAATAAAGAATATGGGTGCCACAAAGCTGCAGATGATAGCTTTTATATGTGTTGAAAATGCTGTTATAGTTATAAGCTCATCTGTTATAGGTCTGATTCTTTCAATAATTGCAGCAAGGCTTATATGCTTCATTGTCGAGTTAAGAACAGGAATAAGTTTTTTTACAATAGATAGAGGGATATATATAAGTCTTCTGATTATGCTTATCATGGCTGTTGTTGTGGGAAGTATTGTAAATATATGTGGACAGAGCTCTGACAGACTGCATAGATATACAAGTCGTTATAAGCTGAAAAGGCTATATAAAAAAGACAGGCATACGAGACATACATATATATTAAACAAAAACAATTATGTAAAAGAAACATATAAACGTTTCATGCTAGGACAGGGGATAGTGCAGAGTATATGCATAAGATTATTTTCACTAGCTATGATGATAATCATGATTATATGTATAGTGAATTCTGTAAGGACATATGCTGATTATAAGATAAGCTCACAAAAATCAGATGTTATTGCATTTTATAAGCAGGATAATAATGCAGAATATATCATATGTAATGCAGAGAATGATGTGCAGTTAGAATATGAGGCAGGGAAAACTCTGGATTTGTTTAAGTACATAAAGGATTGCTATAGTAATGCAATTAATAATGTGTCATGGGAAATGTATTCAGATGCTTATAAATCAAGAACATCTGATGAAGGTGAAATTTCGTTTAGTAAGCGTAATCTTAAATACAACATAAAGAATGCAGATGCACTTATGTATAAAGATATTGATGAAAGTACTATTGAGTATGTGCGTGGGATAACTGGTGTAGATGATATCAGTTATGGTTATTTCGAGACAGCGAGAGTATGGACCTGGAATACTATGGATTACAACAAGATGGGTATTCCGTATTATGTAGATATTGATGATAATAAGAATATTAATTCTAAGAATATTAATTCCAATAATGCTTCATATAGCAGTGAACAGATTAATCCAAAGTATCTGTTTGCAACAGAGTATGTAGAAGCTGATAGCAGAGTATATGATGTGTTAGCGGATATTACAGGCAAAGATGAGATTGACATACAGGCATTTAAAGACGGCAGACAGGTGGTTATATTTTTAGATAAGAATCCTGAGGGTGTATATGATGATACAATAACAAAGGGAACTGATATAGGTCTTATGTGCTATAAAGCCTATCCGGAATACTATGGCTATATAGATAAGGATTATGCCAGCAGTTATTATATGGCTATATACAGCTATATGCATGATAAAGGCATAGTTACAGACGATTTTAATAAAATTAACAGTGAATATTTCCATTCATTAATAGCTGATAATGAACAGGATAAGCTAAAACAGCTGACAGAATTATTTGAAAAAAATAATGTGAAGTTTTTAGATGATTTTTATACATACTGGGCAGATAAAGGCGAAGAACAGTTTTATCAGTATGTTGATTCATATCTTGATATAAACATTGCAGATGAAAAACTTAAAGTATATGATTATAGCTCCGATTATGTACCAGCGGCTGCAGCTGAGGTTGCAAAGGTAATATACGTCGATGATGAGGTAAAAGATAAGCTTAAGGAATATATACCGGAATTCGGGCAGTATACGATGCTTGCATCGGATGAACTTGGAAAGAAGGCACTGGATACACAGAATAATATATTAAAAGACTATCTTATGCTTGATGAACTACCTGAGGAGATTAATCTTTCGATGAAGTATAACCAGATCAATATAACCTATGGTCTTGATTCAATATATAACGGAACGGCTAATGTTGTAGCTTCTTATCTTGGACAGGCTGGATATGCATATAACAGTTATTCGCATGATAAGGATCTTATAAAGAGCAATACTATAGAAGCTTATATCCTATATGGTTTCACAGGCATAACAGCGTTTTTAGTATATATGATAGTAAGCCTGATTATATTAAAAAACAGGCTTTTTCAGTTTAGTGACAGGATAAAGATATTAAGAAATATAGGTGCTAACAAGGATATAATATTTGACATGTATATGAAGCAGAGCATACGGGAAATGCTGTGGTGTATCATGCTCATGCCGTTGATGATTATACTGAATATAATATGCATAAAAAGGTATATACGTAACCTATGACAGATAATATGAAGTTTAGCGGTGAGTACTGACACATGGTATCTGGCTGGAAATGGAGGAATGTGTTTGATTGAATACAGAATTTATCAGTTATTGTATAAAAAGTGTAAAAAGACGATGGAAAAGTATATTTAAAACAGCACTTTCGGTATTTCTTGCGTTTTCGTTTGTTGCAGGGATTATGCTGTTTAAGACTAATATGTATGAATATCAGATACAGTCTGCAAAGCACAAGTTTGGCAGCTGGATTGTGATGCTTTATGACAGTAACTTAGAAGAGAATAAAGAACTTAAGAATCATCCGTATCTGAACGAGTCAGGTAAAGCCTCGGTAGATAATTATGTGTTTGAAAATGATAACCAGACAGATATTAAAGTTGGTTATATGGATGATGACTTTATAAGGATAGGCAGCATATCATTACAGAGTGGAAGCATGCCGCAGAATGATGATGAAGCTGCCATAGAGTTGGATACACTTCTTAAGCTTAATCAGGGAACACAGTTAGGTCAGGAGATTCATATATCAGTCCGGAAGGGAAGTAATCAGACAACAGAAAGTATTGAAAAAACATACAAGCTTACGGGAATTCTTAATAACTATACGAACCTCTGGTGTGGTGGAAATTATATACCGGGTATTATTGTTACACAAGATGAGGGAGAGAATATTAACCGCATAGGAAAAGCTGCATATATATATTCATCTGACAGTTATATAGATGGGAATTATAATGATATATATGATGGATTAAAGAAAAAGTCACAAAAAGAGCTTATATATAATAGTAGCGTATACGACTATGAACCATGGGGAGGTGGATATATATATGATTATATGTATGTTCTTCTTATGCTCATAGGTGTATCAGCAGTTGTATATCAGATACTTATGCATGATAGAAAGCGGAAGCATGTAAGGAGTATACTTACGAATCTTGGCGCTAAAAGAATACAGCTAATGGCATTTTCTTTAGTGGAAAATATAGTCATAGTTACACTTGCTGCCATAGCAGGTCTGTTCCTTTCAATATTTACCGGGAAGATAGTATGTACTATAAGTGGTTATGTTAAAGGTATACAGTTCTTTAACATAAAAAACAGTATATATGTATATGTATTCATTATGCTTTTAGTATCTGTTTGTATAAGCATGATAGCTTGTATTATTGAAAATTTCAGACATCCGGCATCTGGTGTTGGAAATATCCGCGGTATTGGAAGAAATAAATCACTTATTTTAAAGACAAGAAAAAATAAGCTGGTAATAATTAACCGGAATAATTATATTTCACAGACACAAAAAAGATTAAATAAGTCACATGGGGCGTTGTCAGCTATTGCAGTCAGAGTGTTTGCGCTTGCGATTCTGGTTATTATAGCGGGCTGTGTGATTAATTCAATAAAAGCGTATAAACAGTATCTGGATATATCTGATATGTCAGATATTATAGCATTTAACCGCATCGATCCCAGTACAAATTATGTACTTAATTATGCAGATAAAGAGTCAAGGGATGAGTACTATTATACACAATACTCTGGTGAAAATGGAAATATATATACGAGAGATAGTCTTAAAGCCAAAATACGAAGTAAAACATATTTAAGTGATTATAACAAGGAAATGTATGATAACAGTAATGAAATGTTTACTGAGGTAGATGCTAAAGGAGAAACAAGGCATTACTTTAACAGATTCAGCAGCTATACACTTATGTGTAATATAAAAAAAGCGGATACACCTGTGTATAAGGATATTGATAAGAACATGATTGATTATATTAACAGTATAGATGGTGTTGAAGATATAAGTTATGGATATTTTGAAACAGCAAGAACATGGGCATGGAATAATATGGATTACAACAAGCTTGGTGTGCCATGGTATCTTTCATATAACTTTAACAGTGTTGAAGCACTTAATGATAATCAAAAAACGTATAAATATCTTTTTGCAACAGAATATGTGGAAAATGATAATAAATTATATGACATATTAAAGGATATAACAGGTAAGCCTTCATTTGATGAGGAGGCATTTAATAATGGAGATATATCTGTTGTATTTGTTGACGAGAATATTGATGGAGATTATGATGATACATTATCTGAGGGAATGGATATTAATCTTATGAAATATTACTGCAATATAAATGGTTCGTTTATGTATGACAGAGCATGGCAGAATTCAGGAAGCTATAATAAGGCTTTGTCAATATATATAAAAGATAAAGGATATAGCGCATATAAGAGTCTGACAGATAGTAAAATAGAGGCAAAGGGATGCGATAACTATGTGTCTGATCTTAAAAACAAACCTGATTTTAACAAAATAAGAGAAGAGTATATTGAGTATCTGGAAAATAATTACGGACGAAATGTAGCTGATTTTACGTTTTTTTGCAGATCAGAGGAAGAACAGCTTGAGCTTGTAAAACAGTATTATTATCAAAGGTTAAGAAAAGATTATTCATATATTCTTGGATACGAGCAGGCAGCTACAACTAAGGCCTGGGCTGTAGTGAAGCTCAGTGATGAGATAAAAGACAGATTAAAAGAATATATTCCTGAATTCGGGCAGTATACTATGATTGCCTCAACAAAGCTTTTACAGAGGGAGCTTGATAACCAGAATCAGGTTTTAAAAGATTATTTCCAGATGGATGTACTTCCAGATGAATTGTCTCTTGATATGTCATATAATCAGATAAGACTAAGATATAGCATGAATTCGCTATATAGTGGAACGGTTAATACAGTGAATTCATATATGCTTCAGACAGGATGGGGATATCATTCTTATTCGGGGGAAAAGGATGAGGTCAAGAGAAAGACATTTGAGGCCATCATACTATATGTATTCACAGCAGCTGTAGCTATCGGTGTGTACATAATGATATCCGTTCTTATGTTAATGAGCAGAATTGAAAAATATAAAAATACTATGACAATCTTAAGATATAGTGGGGCAGATAAATCTGTAATCTTTAAGATATATATGAAAGAGTGTTTTAGAGAGTCATTATATTGTATTATCCTTATGCCGCTTATGCTGCTGATATATGTGCTAGTAATAAGGCATGAAACTAAAGTACTATGATGATTCTGCACTGATAGTATAGAAATGCATGTGTATTCATGCATAAGTGGGTATGTATACATACATAGAAAACTAGCTGACTTATAGAAATGCATGTGTGTTCATGCATAAGCCATGAAAAAATAGTTTGCATCTCTTGCAGTATAATACAGTAAGAAAGTAAGAAGAAAGGAAA
>OGLX01000606.1_pt1 | contig 23471 bp, 21 predicted proteins | sample 1572821 | NCBI WGS metagenome assembly OGLX01 (sample SAMEA2581908, study PRJEB24529) | metagenome | biome: Human gut stool | place: China | collected 2011 | reverse complement strand
GCCTTGTTCATCAGGTCCACCATGATGCCCAGCATCACCAGGAAGATCAGGATGGAGATGTCGATGGCATTGATCATGCCCACGCCCTCACCGGCGCCGACAAAATTCACGACCATCTGCCAGGGGTCAAAGTTCGCCAGCAGCAGGGCGCCGGCCAGGCAGCCCAGGAACAGGGAAGAATACACTTCCTTGCTGATCAGGGCCAGGGCAATGGCCACGACCGGGGGGAACAGAGCCCAACCGGTGGCGACGAAGCCGCTGCCATCGTTGGTAACCTTCGCGATGACCAGTGCGATTACAACGATCGCCAGCGCAATAAAATACGCTATCTTGGTACCTTTCTTTTCCATTAGAGTGATTTACCTCCTCAGATTTGGTGCCTTCATCTTACTCGCAAACAGCACGTTTTGTCAAGTTCTTAGCGATACTTTCCATTATTTTAACAAATTGTGAACTCGCCTTTTTACCTTTTTCACAAAGGATTGGCGCGAATTATGGAAAATCCTTGGAACGCAAAAAATTCCGATACCGGGGCAGCTGCCCCGGTATCGGAAATAGCGCTCATATCAGGAATATGTATTGCTTAGAAGAAGAACTCCTTGATCTGGCCGTACAGCACCAGCAGCATGGCCAGGGGGGTAATGTACTTGATGCAGATCCTGAACCAGCCGTAGGCTCCGAATTTCTGCCCCTCGCAGGTGGCCTCGGCGTGGACTACCTCGGGCCCGAGCTCCCAGCCGTACATAATGCTCATCAGCAGCGCGCCCAGAGGCATCAGAATGCCCTCGGCGATGCAGTCAAAGAAGTCCAGCCAGTCGGCGCTCCAGGTGGGCACCTTGTCGGAGGGATCCACACGCATGCCCAGAATGTCGGCCGGGGAGATACCGGCGTTGCCCAGAGCGTCCAGGCAGACGATGACGCACAGGATGCCGGCGCCGATGGCACCGATGAGGGAGTAGAGCTTGCGCTTGTCGCCCTTGCCCTCGTCCCGGGCCTTATCCACAAAGTGGGCCACAACGGCCTCCAGCAGGGAGATGGAGGAGGAGACGGCGGCAAACACCACCAGCAGGTAGAACAGGATGCCGAAGATGGGGCCTGCAGCGCCCATGCGGTCGAACACGTTCTGCATGGTGACGAACAGCAGGGAGGGGCCGCCCAGCGTGCCGGTGGGGTCCAGGGCGAAACGGCCGGGGATCACGCACAGACCGGCCATCAGGGCCACCAGGGTATCCATCACCACGATGATGATGGCGTTTTTCTGCAGGTTCTCCTTCTTATCCAGATAGGAGCCGTAGGTGATCATGGCCGCCATGCCCAGGGACAGGGAGAAGAACATCTGGCCGCCTGCTGTGGATACTACAGAGAAGAAGTCAGGCGCTTCCTTGATGACGCCGTTGGCCAGAGCCCAGCCGGGGACGAACATATACTTCAGACCCTCTGACGCGCCCTCCAGGGTGCAGGAACGGATGATGCAGATCACCAGCATCACGAACAGAGCGGGCATACCCACGGAGCAGACCTTTTCGATACCGCCGCCGACGCCGCCCATAACGATGATCATGGTCAGGGCCACGAAGATCAGACCGTAGATCACGGCCTCGCCCTGGTTGGCCATCAGGGCGCCGAACACGCCGGCGCCGTCCAGGGTGCCGGTGCCGAAGCCGGCATGGAACAGGTTGCCCACGTTCAGGGTCACATACTTCAGGCAGTAGCCGCCCAGGGCGCAGTAGAAGCCCAGGATCAGGAACGCCGACAGAACGCCCAGCCAGCCCAGCCACTTGAACCTCTTGGACAGGACCCTGTAAGCGCCGATGGCGCCCCGGCCGGTCTTGCGGCCCAGGGCCAGCTCGCCCATCATAACGATGAAGCCGCAGCACGCCGCCAGGATCAGATAGATGATGAGGAATGTGAAGCCGCCGTTGGCGCCCATCTTATTGGGGAAGCCCCAGATGTTGCCCAGGCCGACGGCTGAGCCGATGGCCGCCATGAGGAATCCAAAATTGGACCCAAAGCCTTTTCTTTCTTCCATTGCTTTCTCTCCTTACTCATATGGATGTCCCGCTTTGTCCGGAAGGGGACTATGGTCACTTTACCATGACTGTTTTCTTGTGTAAAGCAATATACAGGCTTCTTAACGCTATCTTGTCAACCGGCACAGCTTCCTTGATTGATTTCTTACGGATTTTCCCTCCTTTCCGGGCTGTGCCCTTTCGCCTCAGTCAAAATCACAGCCTCATTTTATGCAGAACTTTGTGAATTATGTCACAAAAATCAGGCTGATCCAGCGGCCTTTGTGGGTATTCATACGGCGGTTTCGGGCGTTTTGTGCAAAATGTCTATACGATTCTGCGATATAAATTTATTGATGTGAGACTTTTTCATCAAAAGAAAAAGCCCGGCAATACCGGGCTTTCCGTTTTTCAAGAAAAGCCTCGCAGAGTTTGCCGCCCGCAGGCGGCAAATCAAGTGCGAGCCTTTTTCCCCAAAAGGGCTTTGCCCTTTTTGGGCAGTCTCAATATCAGATTCCGAAGAAGCGCTTTCCGTTTTCCCAGGTGGCCTGCTCCGCCGCTGCCGGGGTCATGTCCCGCAGCTGGGCGATCTTCTCCGCCACCAGGTGAACGTAGGTGGAGTCGTTGCGGCGGCCCCGGTAGGGCACCGGGGTCAGGTAGGGGGCGTCCGTTTCGATCATCAGCCGCTCCATGGGTACGGCCCGGATGACCTCCGGGGCCTTCCGGGCGTTTTTGAAGGTAGCTGCTCCGTTGAAGGACAGGTACCACCCCATATCCACCAGCTCCCGGGCCATTTCCACGGACCCGGCGAAGCAGTGGAACACCCCCCGCAGGCCGGGAAATTCCCGGACGATGGCCATGGTGTCGGCGTGGGCGTCCCGGTCGTGGATGATCACCGGCAGCGACAGCTCCCGGGCCAGGGCCAGCTGGCTGCGCAGCACCTGCTGCTGCAGGGGGCGGGGGGGATTTTCCGGCCAGTAGTAGTCCAGGCCGATCTCGCCGATGGCCACCACCTTGTCCTCCCGGGCCAGAGCGCGGATGGCGTCTAGGTCCTCCGGGCGAAAATCGCCGCAGTTTTCCGGATGGATGCCCACGGCGGCGTAGACATGGGGGAAGCGGCGGGCCAGCTCCACCGCCGTCCGGGAGGACGCCACGGTGCAGCCGGGATTCACCACCAGGCCGACGCCCTGCTCCGGCAGGGAGGTCAGCAGGGTCTCCCGGTCGCCGTCGAACTGGTCGTCGTCATAGTGGGCGTGGGTGTCAAACAGCATAGGGGGCCTCTCAATCCAGGCGGACCCGGCCCAGTCGGGCGTCGGCCACATACTCGCTTTTCAGCCGGCGCAGCTGGTCCATGTGGGGGGCCCGCAGGTGGGCCTGCTGCTTCTCCTCCGTCTGCCACTGCTCCACCAGGAGGATCTCGTCGGCATTCTGGACAGACAGGAAATAGTCATACCGCAGGCATCCGTCCTCCCGGCGGATGGCGTCGATGATGCCATGGGTGGTCAGCTGGCGCAGGAAGGTCTCCCGGCAGCCGGGCTTGGCCAGATAGCGCACATACAGAGTCAGGGTGTTTTCCATGGTGATTTCTCCTTTATGAATAGCGCCGGTCCAGGACCGCGATCATGGCGGCCATGGCGTTTTCCCGGCAGTCCGGCAGGATGCGGATCCCCGGCACCCGGTGCACCGCCGGAATGGCGTTTTCCGGGGCGAAGGCCATGCCGGCATATTCCAGCATGGGAATGTCGTTGGCGTGGTCCCCCACGCAGCAGACGTTCTCCTGCCGAACGCCCAGAAGCTCCGCCAGGCGGCGGACCATGCCGCCCTTGTTGGCTCCCCGGGCGGTGATCTCCAGCAGGTTCACAGCGGAGGCCACCACCTCGTACTCCCGGCTCCAGTCCTGGGCCCGGATGGCCTCCTCCAGCTGCCGCAGCCGCTGGGGCTCCTCCTCGAACAGCAGCTTGGAGATAGGCGACGGGGCCTGGTCCAGGCTGGCGATCTGCTGGGAGGGGGTATGGGTCAGGTGCAGGTGGCGGGCGGTGATCTCGTTGGGATTCACCACATGGATGGAGTTGTCGTCGTGATAAATTTCGTAGGTCAGGCCCGGTATCAGCTGGGACAGCTGCCGCACATGATCCCGGATGCACTCCGGCAGAAAGGCGGTGCGCAGATACCGCCCCGCCGGGAAGTCGTAGATGGCCGCGCCGTTGAACAGCACCGTGGGGCCGTTCATGGGCACGCCGTCCATGACGCTGGCGAAGGAGGGCAGGGCCCGGCCGGTGGCCACGGAAAATGTCCCGCCCTGGGCCATAAAATACTCGATGGCGTCCCGGTTTTCCCGGGATATGGCCGGGACGGGCCCGCCGCTGCGCAGGGCCCCCTCGGTATACACCATGGTGTTGTCAAAATCGCTGGCGATGAGCACGCCGTCAAACTTTCCCACGGCTCAGCCCTCCGATGCCGGGGAGTTGCCGCCGCTTCTGCGGCGTCCGCCCCGGTGCCGGGGACGGCGGCGGGACTGGGCTCCCTCCTGGGCCTCGCCTGCGGGCTTCTGGGGCGGCTTGGGGGCGGCGGGCTTGGGGGGATTCTTGGCCGCCTGGGGACGGCTGCCGCCCTCCTGGGGCCGGTCGCCAGACTTGCGGCGGCGGCTGCGGGGCTTGTCCTCAGTCTTGGTGGCCTCCGGACGCTTTTTCTCCGTCTGGCGGGGCTTTTCGGCCTTTTCCGGGGCCTTTTCCCCGGCCTGCTGGGGACGGCTGCCGCCCTTTCTGCGGCGGTCGTTCCGGCGGCGGGGAGGACGCTCCTCCCGGGCGGGGGCGTCGGGGTCAAAGTCCGCGATGACCAACGGCATGGGGACCTCCTCCTCGGGCCGCTCCTCCACATACCGCTCGGGCCGCTCCTGGGGCACCTGGATGCCGTCACGGCTTCCTTTGCCGTTGCGCAGGACGCACACCTCGCAGTTGTGATAGCACCGGGGGGAATCCGGCTTTTCGTCCAGCCGGACCTTCATGGTCTCCCGGAGCACGTTCACCTCGCACACGTTGCCGAGGCCGTCGGGCGTCTGGACAAAGGAGTCGTTTTTGGGCATGCGCTTCAGGGCGTCCTCATAGGCGTCCTGCTCGTATTTCAGGCAGCACATCAGCCGCCCGCAGGTGCCGGAGATTTTGGTGGGGTTCAGGGACAGGCTCTGGGTCTTGGCCATTTTGATGGACACCGGCACAAAGTCGTCCAGGAACTGGGCGCAGCAGAAGGGCCGGCCGCAGATGCCCAGGCCCCCCAGCATCTTGGCCTCGTCCCGGACGCCGATCTGCCGCAGCTCGATGCGGGCCCGGAACACGGAGGCCAGGTCCTTCACCAGCTCCCGGAAGTCCACCCGCCCGTCGGCGGTGAAGAAGAACAGGATCTTGTTCCCCTCGAAGCTGCACTCCACCCGCACCAGCTTCATCTCCAGCTTGTGCTGGAGAATCTTCTTCTGGCAGATGTCGAAGGCTTCCTTTTCCCGGGCGCGGTTGTGGGCCGCCGTCCGGCGGTCGTTCTCCGTGGCCACCCGGACCATGGGCCGCAGGGGCTGGATGACGCAGCAGTCGTCCACCGGGTGGTTGCCCATGGTACACTGGGCGTATTCCAGGCCCTGGGCCGTCTCCACGATGACGTGGTCCCCGGTCTGTACCTGCACGTCGCCGGGGTCAAAGAAGTAGGTTTTGCATCCGCTGCGGAAGCGGACGCTGATCACAGTTGTCATATGGTTAAGTCCTTTCGTATATCCGTATAGCTGGTATCTATCACAGCAGCTCCTGCCACCCGGCGCACAGGGCCCCCAGCACATGGCCCACGCCCACGTTATAGCGGCACTCCAGGCAATAGCGCTTCATCAGCTCCGTCAGGCCCCGGAGCTGCCGGACGGTAAGGCCCCGGCGCAGCTCCTCCGCCCCGGGGATATCCGCCGGGTCCGGCTTTCCATAGGCGGCCAGCAGGGCCTCGGCGGCGGCGCGCCATCCGGCCTCCAGCAGCTGCTGCAGCTGCTCCCGCTTCAGGCGCTTGTTCTCCAGCCCCACCAGGTATTGGCTCACCGGCAGCAGCTGTCCGCTGGCAAAGGCCCGGCACAGATCCCGGGCGGTGTCGTCCCGGGCGTCCTCGTCCCCGCCCCGGAGCTTCCACTCCACGCAGCGGGAGCGGATGGTGGGCAGCAGGGTCGCCGCCGTCTCCGTGCAGAACAGGAAGGCCGCATAGGGCGGACCCTCCTCCACCAGCTTCAGCAGCACGTTCTGGTCCCGCTGGTTCAGGGTGTCGCAGTCCGGGAAGATATACACCTTGGCGGCCCCGTCGTTGGGGCGGATGTATGCGTCCTGCCGCAGCCTGCGCAGCAGGTCCACCGGCAGCTCCCGGTGGTCGGGGTCCTGCACCGTCTGCACGTCCGGGTGGATGTCCTCCATCACCTTGCGGCACTGGCGGCATTGCAGGCAGGGCCGCCCTCCCTCCGCCTGGCACTCCATGGCGGCGGCGGCGAAGCGGGCGGCGGCCATGCGGTCCCCGCTGCCGGAGAAAATGATGGCATGGGGCAATGCGCCGCCCTGGGCGGCCCGGCGCAGGCGGCGGGCCAATGTGCTGTTTTCCGGCAGAAGCTGCCCCATGGTCCGCCCTCCCTTCCATGGCCGCTGTGATGGTCATACGAACCGATTCTATAAGTATAACACACCCCCGGGTTCCTCCGCAAGGCGCAGGCGCGGCTTTTCCGCAAAAAATAGTTTCCTGTCGGGAGAATATTCCCGGTAATTTTCGGCCATAATGGCAAAAAGATTCCTTTTTGCGAAAATCCTCTTGCTTTTGGCGGGGGATGTGCCTATAATGAGATGTTCGTAACTATATTTTATATACGGAGGGAACTAAATGAGTAAGAAGTATTGCTATCTCTTTACCGAGGGCAACGCCAAAATGCGCGAGCTGCTGGGCGGTAAGGGCGCCAATCTGGCCGAGATGACCAACATTGGCCTGCCCGTGCCCCAGGGCTTCACCATCACCACCGAGGCCTGCACCCAGTATTATGAGGATGGCCGCCAGATCAACGACGCCATCATGGCCGAGATCATGGAATACATCGAGAAGATGGAGCAGATCACCGGTAAGAAGTTCGGCGATCACGAGAATCCCCTGCTGGTCTCCGTCCGCTCCGGCGCCCGGGCCTCCATGCCCGGCATGATGGACACCATCCTGAACCTGGGCCTGAATGAGGACGTGGTGGACGTTATCGCCAAGAAGTCCAACAACCCCCGCTGGGCCTGGGACTGCTACCGCCGCTTTATCCAGATGTACTCCGACGTCGTGATGGAGGTGGGCAAGAAGTATTTCGAGCAGCTCATCGACGAGATGAAGGAGAAGAAGGGCGTCACCCAGGACGTGGAGCTCACCGCCGAGGATCTGAAGGAGCTGGCCGGTCAGTTCAAGGCCGAGTACAAGTCCAAGATCGGCCAGGACTTCCCCTCTGACCCCAAGGAGCAGCTCATCGGCGCCATCAAGGCCGTGTTCCGCAGCTGGGACAACCCCCGCGCCAACGTGTATCGCCGGGACAACGACATCCCCTATTCCTGGGGCACCGCCGTCAACGTGCAGTCCATGGCCTTCGGCAACATGGGCGACGACTGCGGCACCGGCGTGGCCTTTACCCGCAACCCCGCCACCGGCGAGAAGAAGCTCATGGGTGAGTTCCTGACCAACGCCCAGGGCGAGGACGTGGTGGCCGGCGTGCGCACCCCCATGCCCATTGACCAGATGGCCGAGAAGTTCCCCGAGGCCTATGCCCAGTTCGTGGAGGTCTGCCGCACCCTGGAGGACCACTATCGCGACATGCAGGACATGGAGTTCACCGTGGAGCATGGCCAGCTGTACATGCTCCAGACCCGCAACGGCAAGCGCACCGCTCCCGCCGCCCTGAAGATCGCCTGCGACCTGGTGGACGAGGGCATGATCTCCGAGCAGCAGGCCGTGGCCATGATCGATCCCCGCAACCTGGATACCCTGCTGCACCCCCAGTTTGACCCCGCCGCGCTGAAGGCTGCCGCCCCTGTGGGCAAGGCGCTGCCCGCCTCTCCCGGCGCCGCCTGCGGCAAGATCGTCTACTCCGCCGAGGACGCCAAGGAATGGGCTGCCCGGGGCGAGAAGGTGGTCCTGGTCCGTCTGGAGACCTCTCCCGAGGATATCGAGGGCATGAAGGCCGCCCAGGGCATCCTGACCGTTCGCGGCGGCATGACCTCCCACGCCGCCGTTGTGGCCCGCGGCATGGGCAAGTGCTGCGTCTCCGGCTGCGGCGCCATCGTCATGGACGAGGAGAACAAGCAGTTCACCCTGGCTGGTAAGACCTATCACGAGGGCGACTGGCTGAGCCTGGACGGCTCCACCGGCAGCATCTACGACGGCGCTATGCCCACCGTGGACGCCAGCGTGGGCGGCGACTTCGGCCGCATCATGGCCTGGGCCGATAAGTATCGCCGGCTGCAGGTCCGCACCAATGCCGACACCCCCCACGACGCCGCCAAGGCCCGTGAGCTGGGCGCTCAGGGCATCGGCCTGTGCCGCACCGAGCACATGTTCTTCGAGGGCGACCGCATCGCCGCCATCCGCGAGATGATCTGCTCCGACACCGTGGAGCAGCGCGAGAAGGCCCTGGCCAAGCTCCTGCCCATGCAGCAGGGCGACTTCGAGGGCATCTATGAGGCCATGGAGGGCTGCCCCGTTACCATCCGCTTCCTGGATCCCCCTCTGCACGAGTTCGTTCCCACCGAGGAGGCCGACATCGAGCTGCTGGCCAAGGATATGGGTAAGACCGTGGCCGAGATCAAGGCCATCATCGCCTCCCTGCATGAGTTCAACCCCATGATGGGCCACCGCGGCTGCCGTCTGGCCGTGACCTTCCCCGAGATCGCCGTGATGCAGACCCGTGCCGTGATCCGGGCCGCCATCAACGTGCAGAAGCGTCACCCCGAGTGGAACATGGTTCCCGAGATCATGATCCCCCTGGTGGGCGAGGTGAAGGAGCTGAAGTATGTCAAGAACGTCGTGGTCAAGACCGCTGACGAGGAGCTGGCCGCCGCCGGTGTGGAGATGAAGTACCTGGTGGGCACCATGATCGAGATCCCCCGCGCGGCCCTGACCGCCGACGAGATCGCCACCGAGGCCGAGTTCTTCTCCTTCGGTACCAACGACCTGACCCAGATGACCTTCGGCTTCAGCCGCGACGACGCCGGTAAGTTCCTGGGCGCTTACTATGATAAGAAGATCTATGAGAACGATCCCTTTGCCAAGCTGGACCAGGTGGGCGTGGGCAAGCTGGTGAAGATGGCTGCCAAGATGGGCCGCGAGACCCGTCCCGACCTGCACCTGGGCATCTGCGGCGAGCACGGCGGCGATCCCAGCAGCGTGGAGTTCTGCCACAAGGTGGGCCTGGACTATGTGTCCTGCTCTCCCTTCCGTGTGCCCATCGCCCGTCTGGCCGCCGCACAGGCTGCCATCAAGGAACAGCAGAACTGAACTGCGCCTGAGGGCATAGAGCACAGCGCATAAATCAAGCGGACACACCGTCTCCACGAGGCGGTGTGTCCGTTTTTGCATCATATGTTGCTGATTTTCGACAATATATTACGCCTTCACGCTTTCGGCCAGCTGCGCGGCCATGCGCTCCAGGTCCTCCTGCTGCCCCTGGCGCAGGGCGGAGCGGAGGGTCACGGTGTCCGCCGCCGTCTCCCAGTTCAGGGGCTCCAGCAGCTTCTGCATCCCCCGGGCGCTGGTGGGGGCCCAGGAGCCGTTTTCGATATACGCCGCCCGGCGGCCCTTGAGGCCGTGGGCCGTCAGGTCGTGCAGCAGGTTCTCCATGGTGACGAACACGCCGCCGTTATAGGTGGGAGCCGCCAGCACCACATGGCTGAACCGGAAGGCCGCCGCCAGGATATAGGACGCCGGGGTGACGGAGGTGTCGAACATCTCCACCTGCACCCCCTGCTCCCGCAGGCGGCAGGCCAGGATGTTGGCGGCGTTCTCCGTGCCGCCGTAGACGGAGGCATAGGCGATGACCACGCCCCGCTGCTCCGGCTCATACCGGCTCCACAGGTCGTATTTGCCCAGGATGTACCCCAGATCCTGCCGCCACACGAAGCCGTGGAGGGGCAGCAGCATCTGAATGTCCAGCCCGGCGGCCTTTTTCAGCACCGCCTGGACCTGGGTCCCGTATTTGCCCACGATGTTGGTGTAATATCGCCGGGCCTCGTCCAGATAGTCCCGGTGGAAGTTCACCTCGTCGGCGAACAGCGCGCCGTTCAGGGCCCCGAAGGTGCCGAAGGCGTCCGCCGTCAGCAGGAGCTTGTCCGTCTCGTCATAGGTCATCAGCACCTCCGGCCAGTGGACCATAGGCGCGGCCACAAAATGCAGGGTGTGCCGCCCGGTGCAGAGGGTGTCCCCCTCCTTCACCACGCTGACGCGGCCCTCGTACCCGGGGCCGAAGAACTGGGCCAGCATATTCCTGGCGGCGGCGGAGCACACCACGGTGGTCTCCGGGTGCCGGGTCAGCAGGTCCCGGATGTCAGCGGCGTGGTCCGGCTCCATATGCTGCACCACCAGATAATCCAACGCCCGGCCTCCCAGCCCGTGGGCCACGTTTTCCAGGAAGCTGCGGCACACGGAGGCATCGGCGGTGTCGAACAGCACCGTTTTCCCGTCCATCAGCAGATAGCTGTTGAAGGAGATGCCCCGGGGCACGTCATAGACGCCCTCGAACATAGCCAGGCGGCGGCCGTCGGCCCCCACCCAGGTGTAATCGTCATTGACCTTTCTTGTGCAGAACATCAGAAAACCCCTCTTTCCCTATTTTATCCGTTCTATTATAGCCTCTTTCCAGCAAAAATTCTGTGTCATATGCAACACTTTCGCAAAAAATGCGCCCCGCCGGGGCGCATTTTTCAGGCTTCGTTCAGGTCGATGATAACGTGGCACGCCGTCCGCAGCGCATCCTCCACATACGCCGCGTCCTCCTCCGGCAGGGTCACATTCTCCGGATAGTACAGTTGGATGATGTACTCGCTGCCGTCGATACACAGCTGCGCCATATAGAACCCCTGGTTCTGGAACAGGTACACCGGCACATAGCGGTACACGTCCCACGGGGACGGCAGATCCCCCACAACGCCGGTGACTCCCACGGAGACCTCTGCGTTGAAGGCAACGCCGCCGCGCTCCATGGTGCCGGATATGGCAAAGCCGCTGACCTTGGCCAGCCGGGAGGGGCCGTCCATCCGGAGCTGACGCTCCGTCACCGTCCACGGCAGCAGTTTTTCCCCGGGAACCCGGATATCCGTTTTCTTTTCCACCGTGTCCCGCAGCTGCTCATAGCTTTTCGCCGGTTTCATCCGGGTGCGATTCACCGGCCAGACCATAACGGCGTACACGATCCCGCCCACCATGGCCAGCAGCACCACCAGCAGGACGATTTTTGCAGCTTTTTTCATGGCAGGACTCCTTTCCCGTTACGAATACAGGTCGATGATTTCGCGGCAGGCGGCCAGCAGCAGGCCGTCGAAATAGTCGGTCACGTCCTGGGACGCATCCTCTGGGAGATACACCCGCGCGGAGTATTCATTGCCCCGGATATTGAATATGTACAGCATCGCCTGCTCTCCCGTGGACCGGCAAATGGGTACCGTCCGGTAATTTTCCAGCAGCGGTATTTCCCCGGAAACAGAGGAGTGGTCCTCCAGGCCCACCAGCTCCACAAAGCAGGACGCATCGCCCCGGGACACATGGCCGCTGATCAGGAAGCCTCGGGCCTTGCTGGTTCTGCCGCGTCCGTCCAGCTCCTCCCCATAGGTCACATCGTGCCAGGGCAGAATATCCTCCGGCGGCGCCAGCAGCTCGGTCTGCGCCAGGTCCTCCCGCAGCTGCGCGTAGCTATCCACGTTTTTCTTGGGTTGGGGATATATCGGCCAGGTCAGCACGGTATACACGATGCCGCCCACAAGAGCCAGCAGCACCGCCAGCAGGACGATTTTTGTGGATTTCTTCATGGCAGGACTCCTTTCCCGTCAGGAATACAGGTCAATGATGTCGTGGCAGGCGGCCAGCAGGAGACCGTCGAAATAGTCCACGGCATCCTGGGGAATCGTCTCCTCCGGCGGGGCCATCATCCCCATGCTGTAGGTATAGCTGTGGCCGTCGATCACAAAAAACAGCCGCAGCCCATCCTCACTGCACTCCCGGTAAATGGGTACATGCTTGTAATTCTCTCTCAGCGGCGGATATTCCTCGCGTTTCTCCGTATTTCGTAACGCCAGGATGTACACCGGGTATGTGGTCCCGTCATAGATAACTTTCCCGGCCATATCCCAGCCGGTGGGCCGGGCGAAGCGCCTGATGCTGGACAGATAGATGCTGTACTCCTCCTGCTTCCAGGGCAGGATATCCTCCGGCGGAGCCAGGACCCCCAGCTTTTTCGCCGTCTGGCTCAGCTGCTCATAGCTCTCCGCCGGCTTCTGCAAGGACGGGTGCACCGGCCAGCAAAACACCAGGTCGTATAGGACGACTCCTGCCACAACGGCCAGAATCACCAACAGGACGATTTTCCGGACCTTTTTCCCGTTTTTACGTTTCATTACAGCAATCCCCCCATCACTGATACAGATCCACCACCGTGTGACACGCCTCCAGCAGCAGGCCGTCGAAATAGTCCACGGCATCCTGGGGCATCTTCCCGTCGGCGTACACCGTGACGGTGTATATATGGCCGTCAATGCTCAAGAAATACAGCACCGAATCGTCCCACGCGTCCCGGTAAATGGGCGTCATCCGATAGTTTTCCCGCAGCGAGATCTCCGCGCGCCACTCGAAGGTCCATTTCTGAGACTCGAAGATCTCCGCCCTGTATGACGCACCGCCGTATTCCACGGTCCCCGACATCAGAAAAGCCCTGGGCTTACTCAGCCGGTCCCGGCCATCCAGCTCCTGACTGTAGAATGTTTCCACCCATGGCAGGACGTTCTCCGGAGGGACCAGCACACCCGTCTTTTCCATATCCTGCCGCAGCTGCGCGTAGCTGTCCACGCTTTTCCGGGGCTGGGGATATATCGGCCAGGTCAGCACGGTATACACGATGCCGCCCACAAGAGCCAGCAGCACCGCCAGCAGGACGATTTTTGTGGATTTCTTCATGGCAGGACTCCTTTCCCGTCAGGAATACAGGTCAATGATGTCGTGGCAGGCGGCCAGCAGCAGGCCGTCGAAATAGTCGGTCACATCCTGGGTCAGGGCGCTTTCCGGCGGGGCCATCATGCCCACCTGATAGAGGTGCCCCTCCACTATAAATTGCATCTTCACGCCCCCATCGCCTGACTGGACATAAATGGGGACGGTTTTGTAATTCTCCCGCAGCGTCGGATAGTCGTCCAGCGCGCCGGTTTCCCGGAAGGCGATGATATACGCCGAGTATACGGTTCCCTCATAGGAGATGTCCCCGGCCATGGTATAGCCGCAGGGCCTGGCAAAGCGCCAGGTGTTATCCAGCCAGAAATCATACTCTGGCTGGGTCCAGGGAAGCACATCCTCCGGCGGCGCCAGCACGCCCAGGTCCTCCGCCGTCTGCTTCATCTGCTGATAACTCTCCGCCGGTTTCTGACGGTCGGGGTACATCGGCCAGGTCAGCACGGCGTACACAATTCCGCCCACAATAGCCAACAGCGCCACCAGCAGGAGGATTTTTCCGATCTTCTTTCCGGTTTTCTGTTTCATGGCAGTACCTCCTTCTCGATATTCTAACACATCCCCGCTTATATTGCAAGTAGTATTCGCAATTCGCCGACACTGTGTCGGTTATCCGGCCATTCTGCCGTTTAAGTCCTGTCAGATTTGCCCAATCTGACGCTTGGTTTGACTTCCCCCGCGGACGATGATATAATGAAGTATTAAGTTCTTTGGCGGGGGGGTGGACATATGCAGGAGGAACGGCAGCCCATGGGCTCGGATTCCCTGGGGACGCTGCTGCGCAGCTGGCGGGACGGCACGTTTTCCGAAATATGGGACGACTGGAAGTGGATCTGGGGCTATACAAAGCGTTATCGCCGGGCGGTGTGGTTTTACACCATCCTGGGGGTAGCCAGCTCCACGCTGGGCCTGGTGTCCGCCGTGGCCAGCAAATACTCCATCGACATCATCACCGGCTATGACAGCGACCGGCTGTGGTTCGTCATCACGGTGATGGTGGCCTCGGCCCTGGTGGGGCTGCTGCTCAGCAGCGTCACCTCCCGCATTTCCACGAAAATCTCCCTGCGGGTGAACAACGACATCCAGGCGGAGGTGTTCGACCGGCTGCTGGGAGCCGACTGGAAGTCCCTGAACGATTTCGCCAGCGGCGACCTGCTCAGCCGCCTGTCCACCGACGCCGGAGCCGTGTCCTCCAGCGCCATCCGGTGGCTGCCGGACCTGGTGGTAAGCGTTTATACCTTCATCGCCACCCTGGCGGTGATCCTGCACTATGACTGGATCATGGCCCTGCTGGCCCTGGCCAGCGCTCCCTTCCTGCTGCTGACCTCCCGCCGCCTGATCCGGGGCATGCGCACCCATCAGCAGGAGGTGCGCCAGGTGGGCAGCCGCCTGATGTCCTATGAGACGGAGACGCTGCACAACCTGGACGCCATCAAGGGCTTCGGCATCACCGGCCGCTACGGCGCCGGGCTGCGGCAGCGGCAGGAGGAATTCCGCCGGGCCAGCCTGGATTACAACCTGTTCAGCATCCGCACGGAAATTCTCATGTCCGTGCTGGGCTCCGCCGTGCAGATGGCGGCCTTCGGCTACTGCCTGTATCTGCTGTGGTCGGGGAAAATCCTGTACGGCACCATGACCCTGTTCCTGTCCCAGGGGACCAAGCTCAGCTCCGCCTTCAACGCCCTGGTGCGGACGGTGCCGTCCTTCCTCAGCGCGTCGGTGTCCGCCCGGCGCATCCGGGACCTGTTCGCCCTGGAGCCGGAGCCGGTGCTGCCGGACGACGGCCTGGACCGGCAGGCTTCCCAGGGCTTCACCGTGGCGGCGGAGGGCGTCAGCTATGGCTATGTGCCCCGGCAGCCGGTGCTGACCCGGGCGAACTTCTGGGCCGCGCCCGGCGAGATCGTGGCCCTGGTGGGTCCCTCCGGCGGCGGCAAAACCACCACGATCCGCCTGCTGCTGGGCCTGGTCCGGCCCCAGGAGGGCCGGGCATATCTGCAGGCCGCCGACGGGCGGCAGGTGGAGATGAACGCCGGTCTGCGGCGGTATTTCTCCTATGTACCCCAGGGCAACACCCTGCTCTCCGGCACCATTGCCGACAATCTGCGGATGGTGAAGCCCGACGCCGACGACCGGCAGCTGCAGGAGGCCCTGGAGGCCGCCTGCGCCTGGGATTTCGTCTCCGCCATGGACGGGGGGCTGAACGCCTCTGTGGGGGAGCACGGCCACGGCCTGTCCGAGGGGCAGGCCCAGCGCATCGCCATTGCCCGGGCTCTGCTGCGGGACGCCCCGGTGCTGCTGCTGGACGAGGCCACCAGCGCCCTGGACGTGACCACCGAGCGGACCATCCTGCGGAACCTGGCCGCCCGCTACCCCCACAAGACCTGCATCGTCACCACCCACCGGCCCACGGTGATCTCCCTGTGCCGCCGGGTGTACCAGGTGTCCGGCGGCCGGATGGAGCTGCTGGACAATGACCGGGCCCAGCGCCTGGCCATGGACTTCTGAAAAAATATTCCGGAACCGGTCAGGTTCCGGAATATTTTTTCAGACTATCCAAAAAGCAGCAGAGCCTTCGCTCTGCTGCTTCCGGAAAAACGCTTTACTGATTCAGGGCGGCCTGATCCACGTCGTACATATGCTGCAGCATACGCACCACCATGTTGCTGTAGCCGAACTCGTTGTCGTACCAGGCGATGAGCTTCACGAAGTCGTGGTCCAGCATGATACCGGCCTTCTCATCGAACACGCAGGGGCAGGGATCGGCGATCAGGTCCGTGGACACCACCTGGTCGGTGGTATAGCCGATGATGTCCTTCATATACGTCTCGGAGGCATGGCGGACGGCGTAGCAGATCTCGGCATAGGTGGTGGTCCGGGACAGCCGGGCGGTCAGGTCCACCACGGACACGTCGGCGGTGGGGACCCGGAAGGCCATGCCGGTCATCTTGCCCTTCAGGCTGGGGATCACCCGGCCCACGGCCTTGGCCGCGCCGGTGGAGGTGGGGATGATGTTGTTGAGGATGGAGCGGCCGGTGCGCCAGTCGCTGCCGCCCCGGGAGTCCACGGCCTTCTGCTTGGCAGTGGAGGCGTGGATGGTGGACATCAGGCTCTGCTCGATGCCGAACTCCTGGTGGATGACCTTGGCCAGAGGGGCCAGGCAGTTGGTGGTGCAGCTGGCGTTGGAGACGACCATCATGTCCGGCTGATACAGCTCGCTGTTGACGCCGTATACAAAGGTGGGAGTGACCTCGTCCTTGGCGGGAGCGGTCAGCAGAACCTTCTTGGCGCCGCCCTTGAAGTGGCGGGAGGCCTTCTCCGTGGTGTTGTTGGCGCCGGTGGACTCGATGATGTACTCCGCGCCGCACTCACTCCAGGGGATCATGGCCGCGTCAGACTGGCTGAACACCCGGATCTTGTGGCCGTTGACCACCAGGTCGCCGCCCTCATGCTCCACGGTGCCGTTGAAGCGGCGGAACACGGAGTCGTATTTCAGCAGATAGACCATATAGTCCACATCTGCCTTCCGCAGGTTGATGCCGCAGACCTCATACTTATCGGGCTGCTCCGCCAGAATGCGCAGGACCACGCGGCCGATGCGGCCGAAACCATTGATACCGATCTTGATAGCCATAATTTGTTCCCTTTCTATATCCGCCCCCAGGGGGCGGTCTTTTTGTTCCGTTTATATTATACCAAATGGGCCCGGTTCATGTCTCCCATTTTTGTGCAAAATGGTGCACAAGATTCTGGGGAACTTTTCGTGACTTTTGAACATCCGGAACAAAAAAATCAAAAATATCCGCCAAATATTCCATACATTTGAAACCTTTTTGACAAGTTTTGCAGCAAAAAACCGGGGGCGCAGACGCACCCCCGGAAAACCGGCGAAAAGGGTCCGTTATGGCAAGCCGCCCGGCGGCTGCCGGGCGGCTTTTGGATCAAAGTTACAGTGCTTCCATGGCGGCGTTGACAAAGTCCTCGCAGCTGCGCATGGCCAGGATGGTTTTCTCCATCAGCTCCTCTAAGGTCCAGCCCAGGCGGTCGGCCCCCTGCTGGATCACGTCCCGGGAGCACCCGGCGGCGAACTTTTTGTCCTTGTACTTCTTTTTCAGGCTCTTGACCTCCATGTCCTGGCAGCTCTTGCTGGGACGCATCAGAGCCGCGGCCCCGATGAGGCCGGTCAGCTCGTCGGCGGCGAACAGGACCTTCTCCATCAGATGGGTGGGCTCCACATCGCAGCAGATGCCATAGCCATGGCTGCACACGGCGCGGATCAGATCATCGCCGCAGCCCGCCTCCCGCAGAAGCTCCGGCGCTTTCTGACAGTGCTGCTCCGGCCACTGCTCAAAGTCGATGTCGTGCAGCAGGCCCACCGTGGCCCAGAAGTCCGCCTCCTGGCCATAGCCCAGCTCCCGGGCATACCAGCGCATGACTCCCTCCACCGTCAGGGCATGCTGAAGGTGGAAAGGCTCCTGATTATACTTCCGCAGCGCCGCCAGCGCCGCCTCCCGGGTGATGCATTCTCTCATGCGTGCACATACTCCTTTGTATCGGGATGATTTGCCTGAATTGTAGCAGTGTTTCCCTTAAAATGCAAGAATATTCTGCTCCAGCAGGCCTAACAGCTGCCGGGCGTGGCAGTCCTCCTCCCGGCTCAGCTCCCGGAACAGCCCCGCCAAGCACGGGTCCCCCACGCTTTGGGCGGCCTGATCGTATTGCCGGGCGGCGCAGACCTCCTGATGATACCGCTGCCGCAGCAGCTGCCGCCAGGGCAGCGTCTCCCCCGGCCCCGACGCCAGCGCCGGGCGATAGCACTGGCCGCAGGCCAGGTAATACACCGCCAGCAGCCGCCGGGCGTGGGCTCCCTCCCGGTCGGCCATCCGCTGCATCATCCGCCGGGCGGCGGGATTGGGCGCCCGCCGGGCGGCCTCCAGATAGGCCCGCCGGTCCCCCAGCTCCCCCTCGATCATCTCCTGCAGACCCTTCAGATCCGGGGCCGGGGCCGCCGGGCAGTCCGTCGCCTCCTTCTCCTCCGGATACGGGTCCAGCTCCGGCGACACCCGCCGCCATACCCGGCGGCAGCTTTCGTAATCCAGGGCATTCCGGTCCGTCTGATCCATGTGATCCCCTCCTTCTCCCCCATTCTATGCCGGCGGGGGAAAAAGAGTTCCGTCCTCACATCACGCCCATGGCCCGCAGGCCGGCGGCGAAGCAGAAGATGGTGACCATGGACAGCGCCGAGCTCCAGGCCACCACCTGCTGGGCCAGCTGCTCGTCGCCGCCCATCTCCTGGACCATCACCGCGCTGGTCACCGCCACCGGCGAGCAGAAAATGGCCACCACCGTGGGCATTTCCTCCGCCGTGATGCCCAGCGGATCCCGCAGCAGCACCGCCAGGGTCAGCACGATCCCCGGCACCACCACCAAGCGCATGGCCACCGCCGCCGTGATCTTCTTCCACAGGCCCTGCACCGCGTCGAACCGCAGCCGGGCCCCCAGGATCACCAGTACCAGCGGCGAGGCCGCCCGGGACAGGTCGCCGCACACCTTATAGACGGAGGGCAGGGTCTGCGGCAGGTCGAACACCGACGGCGCCAGCTGCCGCAGCAGCACCGCCGCAAAGCCCGCCAGAGCGCCCAGGATCAGAGGGTTCTGGAAAATGCGCCGCACCTCATCCCGCCAGGACAGGTTTTTTTCCTCGCTGTAGGCCGTCAGCACCACCACCGCCAGCACGTTGAACACCGGCACGCACACGGAGGTCACCAGGGAGGCGAAGATCAGTGCCTCCTCCCCGCCCAGGGCGCTGGCCAGGGGAATGCCCATGATCACCTGGTTGGCCCGGAAGGTGGCCTGGGCGATGACCGCCCGCTGCCCCCGGTCCCGGGCAAACAGCGGAGCCACCGCCACACCCAGGCCCGCAGCCCCCACGATGCACGCCACGATGAAGCCCAGCAGCCGCCAGTTCAGCACCGACAGATCCTCGATGGCGTATACGTTTAAAAACAGCTGCACCGGCAGCAGCACATGAAAGCAGAAGCCGTTGAGCTGGCGGTAAAAATCGTCGCTCCACCGGCCCGCCCGCCGCAGGCCGCAGCCCAGCGCCATCATCAGCAGCAATGGCATAATGGCCCGCCCGGCGTACAAAAAGATATCCAGCATGGTGTTCTCCTCGGTAAAATCTTCTCCGCTTCCCGTTGACACAGGCGGAGAATCTGATATAATAGACGTGAAAGGGCGCTGCGACAAGCGGTCAGCCCTGTAAGTGAATTAAGCTTCTAAAAAAGAAACCGTCACTTGGCAGAGTGGCGGTTTCTGCGTTCTGCGTTAGTATAGCACGCGGCATTTTGGATTGCAACTTGCAAAATATCACCCCAGGGTTTACACTGTACCCAAACCCAACGCAAAGGAGAATACCATATGTTTCAGGGATACAGCCAGGAAACCGTGGATTTTATGTGGGGCATCCGCTTCAACAATGAGCGCGGCTGGTTCCTGGCCCACAAGGACGACTATCAGCAGCACCTGCTGGCCCCCACCCGGGAGCTGGGCCAGGCGGTGTACGAGGGGCTGTCGGCGGCCCTGCCCCAGGAGCCGCTGATCCTGAAGGTCAGCCGCATTTACCGGGACGCCCGGCGGCTCCACGGTCAGGGGCCCTACAAGGACCATCTGTGGTTCTGCGTCCGCACCGGGGACCAGGACTGGACCGGCCGCCCCACCTTCTATTTTGAGATCGCCCCGGACTATTACAGCTATGGCATGGGCTTCTGGGCCGCTTCCGCCGCCACCATGACCCGCTATCGCCAGCAGATCGACCGGGACCCCAAGACCCTGGAGAAGCTGGTGCGCCAATTTGACCGCCAGCAGGTCTTTCGGCTGACGGGACCGGACTATGTCCGCAGCAAGGGCCAGGTCAGCGACCTGCTGCGCCCCTGGTATCAGAAGAAGTCCCTGACCCTGTCCCACGAGGTCCCCCTGGACGAGAGCCTCTATTCCCCGGACTTCGCCTCCCGGGTCACGGAGGACCTGAAGACCCTCCTGCCCTTCTATCGCTACTTTGCCGCCCTCTGCGCCGCGGCGGAATAAGGCACCGCCGTCCCATCGCCACAGGTGCTTTTCGGGAATCGTGCAGAGCGGGACGGAAAAAATCACGGTTTTCCTCTTGAAATCCCGCCGGGATTGTGGTAGTATAATGCGTACTATGAGAAAAGTGCCCCCAGAGGGCTGAAATTTTGGAGGGAGTTCCGTTATGAACGCTGTTTTGATTGTTATCACCGTGGTCCAGCTGCTGGTGGCGCTGGCCCTGATCCTCATCGTCCTGTTCCAGTCCGGCAAGAGCCAGGGCCTGTCCGGGGCCATCGGCGGCATTGCCGATTCCTATATGAGCCGCTCCAAGGCCAAGAGCATGGACGCCAAGCTGGCCCGGGGCACCAAGTGGGTGGCCGCCGTGTTTGTGGTGCTGACCCTGGTGCTGGACTGCATGGTCGCCGCAGGCATCAAATAAATCGCGATAATCTCCGGGGGACGCAGCCGCGTCCCCCGATTTTTGTATGCAGGAGAAGCGTATGGAGTATCTGACTTTTTCCGCCCCCGGCCGGGTGGAGCTGGGGGGCAACCACACGGACCATCAGCACGGCTGCGTGCTGGCGGCGGCCATTGACCGCACCGCCCGGGCACGGGTGCGGCCCACCGGGGAGGGCGTGGTCCGGGTGTTCTCCCGGGGGTATGCGCCGGTGGAGCTGGCCCCGGATGACCTGTCCCCCCGGCAGGAGGAGCGGAACACCACCGCCGCCCTGGTCCGGGGCATGGCCGCCGCCTTCCGGCGGAGGGGTCTGCCCTGGCGGGGATTTGACGCATGGGTGGAGTCCGATGTGCTGCCGGGGTCGGGGCTGTCCAGCAGCGCCGCCTTCGAGGTGCTGCTGGGCCGCATAGGCAATGCCCTGTTCGCCGGGAACAGCCTGACCGCCCCGGACATCGCCCGGATGGGCCAGTGGGCGGAGAATGTGTATTTCGGCAAGCCCTGCGGCCTGATGGACCAGCTGGCCAGCAGCACCGGCGGGCTGGTGTTCATGGACTTCCGGGACCCCGCTGCCCCGCTGGTGCGGCGGCTGGACGCCGCCCTGCCCGGGTACGTCCTGTGCGTGGTGGACAGCGGCGCGGACCACGCGGGACTCACCGAGGCATACGCCGCCATCCCCCGGGAGCTGGGGACCGTGTGCCGCCTGTTCGGGGCGGAGGTCCTGCGCCAGGTGGAGGAGGCGGAATTTTACCGCCGCCTGCCGGAGGTCCGCCGGGCCGCCGGGGACCGGGCGGTGCTGCGGGCCATCCATGTGTTCGACGAGAACCGCCGGGTGCTGGGCCAGGTGCAGGCTCTGGAAAACGGCGACACGGAGGGCTTCCTGGCCCTAGTCAACGACTCCGGCCGCTCCTCCTGGGAATATTTGCAGAACATCGCCCCGGAGGGGGCCGCCGGGCATCAGGAGCTGGCCGTGACCCTGGCCCTGTGCCGCCGCCTGCTGCGGGGCCGGGGAGCCGTCCGGGTACACGGCGGCGGCTTCGCCGGAACGGCCCTGTGCATGGTGCCGGAGGCGGATTATCCCGCCTTCCGGGCGGAACTGGAGGTCCTCCTGGCCCCGGACTGCTGCCACCGGCTGCAAATCGTATAGATCGTATAAAAATCGCCCCTGTATGCCAAAGGCATACAGGGGCGAAGCGTTATTCGTCGTCCGACTCCTCCGAATGGGAGGAATCTCCTTTTTTCAGATGGGAGACGATGATGCCGGTGCAGCACAGTATAAGCACCGCCAGCACCAGCGTGCAATACAGAACAGGGCCATACATCAAATCGGTTGACATAAGGCCAAAGCCCAAAAAGCCAAGCGTGGAACCCAAAAAGAGCAAGAGAACCACCGCAGCACCCAGCAGAATCAGTTTGGTTATAAGCTTCATATTTTGACTCCTCACTTTCTACTAAACGCACAATTTGCAGCTTTTCATCCGGACACTGTGTCGGTATATTACCATATTCAAAACGAAACGTCAACATGATATTGTGAAATCGCCCATGTATAAAAGCTCGCGATTTACGCTTGCACATGCGCCGCTGCCACCGGCTGCAAATCGTATAGATCGTATAAAAATCGCCCCTGCCGCTGCGGCAGGGGCGAAGCGTTATTCGTCGTCCTGGATCATCAGCTGCACGGCGCTGTGCAGGTTGCGGATCTCCACCCGGGGGGCGGAGGGGGCGTATTCGCCGTCCAGGGACCAGGGGATGTCCTCCCGGGTGGTGACGGTGACGCTGCGGACGTGGCGGAAGATCACCCCGGGATAGTCATAGTCCATGCGGTTCAGGGCCGTGATGAGGTTTTGCAGGTCCAGGGCGGTTTTGGGCATCCGCAGCAGGATCAGCTCGAACATGCCGTCGTCCATGTGCACCCGCTTGGGGTCCAGCTTCACCAGGCCCCCCAGGGAGGTGGAGTTGCACACCGCACCGAAGATGAAGTCCCCGTCGAAGGACTCGCCGTCGGCCTCCACCCCGCAGCGGTAGGGCCGCAGGGAGTCCAGATTCTTGATGCCCTCCAGAATGTACGCAAAGTGACCCAGGGCGTTCTTCGTCTCCTGGGACGCGGAGTAGGACGCCTTGGTAAAGGCCCCGAAGGAGGCCACATAGGAGAAATACCGATCGTTGTGGGCCCCCAGGTCCAGGGGATGGGGGGTGCCCTCCACCACCGCCCGGGCCGCCTGCTGCACGGAGGAGGGAATCCGCAGGCTGGCGGCAAAGTCGTTGGTGCTGCCGTTGGGCAGATAGCCCACCGGCGGGCGGTTTTCCAGCTGCATCAGGCCCGACAGCGTCTCGTTGAGGGTGCCGTCTCCGCCGGCGCACACCACCAGGTCATAGTCCCCGCCCCATTGGGCGGCGAAGCGGGCGGCGTCCCCGGCGGCCTGGGTCAGCATCACCCGCACCAGGTATCCGGCCCGGCCGAAGGTGGCCACGGCGTCAAACAGAGGGGCGGAGGACTTGGTCTTGCCCGCCCGGGGATTGACAATGAACAACAGGGTCTTATCCATGAACAGTCTCCTTTACCATCGTCGCCTTTGATAATAGTCCCAATATTATACCGCTTTTCCCGGCAGATTGCAAGCATTTGACACCGGCTGCGGGTCAGGGGCAGAAAGTGGTTATGAATGTAGGTTTGTCAAACATATTGGACAGCGAACTCATTAGGCGAGAGCCAGCGG
>OGLX01000599.1_pt1 | contig 23645 bp, 17 predicted proteins | sample 1572821 | NCBI WGS metagenome assembly OGLX01 (sample SAMEA2581908, study PRJEB24529) | metagenome | biome: Human gut stool | place: China | collected 2011 | reverse complement strand
ATCGTCTTCATCGCCGCACCCATCCTACAACTCCGCTTTCAACACGTCGGTCGTCTGCCGCGTCCGGAACGCATCGAGCCGTGCGGCCACCTCCCCGTCGGACAGGGCCAAGATCGACACGGCGATCAATGCGGCATTCTTCGCTCCGTTGATCGCCACCGTCGCCACCGGCACGCCGGCCGGCATCTGAACGATCGACAGCAACGAGTCCAGCCCGTTGAGCGCACGCGACTTGACCGGCACGCCCACCACGGGCAGCGGCGTCATGCTGGCCACCATGCCCGGCAGATGGGCCGCCCCGCCGGCACCGGCAATGATGACCTCGATGCCGCGCCCGCGCGCCGTCTTGGCGTACTCGACCAACAGGTCGGGGGTACGGTGGGCGCTCACGACCCGCTTCTCATAGGGGATGCCGAACGCTTCGAGCGTCTCGGCGGCGGCGGCCATGACCTCCCAGTCGCTGGCCGACCCCATGATGACTCCTACTTTCGCACTCATATCTGAAATTTTCTTTGCGGGCCCGCCCCGTCGGACGGATGCTCCCGTTACGTTCGATATCCGCTTTCCACCGGATGCGACCGGCGCGTACTCTTCTCCGGCGAAGCGCATCCCGGAACCGCTCCTGCACGCGCCCGAACCGCCTCAATTCCTTCCGTATCACCCCGGCAGAGGCTCCGTCGCCGAAAAGAAGAACCGCCGCGACACGATACGTCACGGCGGTTTTTTCTCCATCAGTTCCGAGCACACGAACGATGTACGTACCCTTTCGAGTATCGTCCTTTCTGATTCTGCTGTAACCAAAAAGCGTACATGGCGTGCGGTTTCTTCTTATCGACGACACAAAGATAGCTCCTTTTTCACGGAAAACCGAAGCTTATAATAAATAAAATTATAAACAATCTTATCAACATTCCAACGCACGGAACGCCCCTCTCCCGGTCGGCTGCGACCGATTCCGGAAGCGGCTCTGCCGCCGTTATCCGCGTAGCTTCGCCTCGCAGTAGGCGCAACGGTAACTGCCCGGTTCGCCGTCGATCTCATGGAAGAGCTGGTCGACGTCTTCGGTGGCCGAGATGCAGCGGCGGTTCTGACAGCGCAGGCGCTTGACGTCGTATGCTTCGGTCAGATGCGGCGTAGGGGCCGCCTTCCGTTCGCCCGCCCATTGCAGCAGCGTATAGATCAGCGCCATGCGCACGAACTTTCCGTTCTCGACCTGGCGGAAGTAAGCCGCGCGGGGATCGTTGTCCACGGCGCGCGTGATCTCGTTGACGCGCGGCAGCGGGTGGAGAATGATCATATCCTCCTTGGCGGTCTTCAGTTTCTCGGGGTTGAGCACGAAGCTGTTCTTCACGCGGTCGAACTCCTCCTCGTCGAGGAACCGCTCCTTCTGCACGCGGGTCATGTAGAGGATGTCCAGTTCGGGCATCACCTCCTCCATGGTCTCGACCTCGCGAAACTCCAGACGCGAGTTCTCGGCCATCTCGGCGAGCATGTAGTCCGGAAGGCGCAGCTCCTGCGGAGCGATCAGGATCACCTTGATATTCGAATAGCGCGACAGCGCCTTGATCAGCGAGTGGACCGTGCGGCCGAATTTCAGGTCGCCGCAGAAACCAATCGTCATGTTGTCGAAACGGCCCTTCTCGCGCTTGATCGTCAAGAGGTCGGTAAGCGTCTGCGTGGGATGGGCGTGGCTGCCGTCGCCGGCGTTGATGACCGGGATGCCCGCATACTGCGAGGCCACCAACGGCGCACCCTCCTTGAAGTGACGCATGGCGATGATGTCGGCGAAGCAGCGGATCACGCGCACGGTGTCGGCCACCGTCTCGCCCTTCGACACCGACGAGGAGTTGGCGTCGGAGAAGCCGATGACCTGCCCGCCCAGTTCGAGCATCGCCGCCGTGAAACTCAACCGCGTGCGGGTCGAAGGCTCGTAGAAGAGCGTGGCCAGTTTCTTGCCCCTGCACGCCTCGCTGTACTTGGCGCGGTTGGCGATAATGTCCTCGGCCAGAGCTACGATCTGCTCGGTTTCGGCAACCGTGAGGTCTGTGGGATCAATCAAATGTCGCATAAGTTATTTATAGAAGTTCGGATTTTAAATTCTTCAACGGTCCCTCTTTTCGGTCGGTCCCGATTCACGGCCTTCCGCCGTGTTTGCAAACCGGACCCGCCCCTAAATCCCCGCCTCGGCGGAGACTTTGGCTGCGCGGGTATCCGCATTGTTCCGCTTTCATTGCGCCGTCGGTATTTCCCGCTCGCGGCACGCAACGGATCGGCGGAAGGCGCCGGGCGATCGCGGCAAACCCTGATTCTGATTTTAGGGGGAGCGATTTTTAGCCTGCCCGGTGATCGGCACGGATGGGCTGTACATGAGGCACTGCCCATTCGGGACGAGCGAGGAAGGACGAAAATCGCCCGCTAAAATCGGAATTATTGCATCCAGCTCTCGTCCGACGGATTGTTTCGGAAGGCGATCAGCCGCGCCTTGTCCTCGGGCTTGATATACCCCTCCTCGGCGGCCACTTCGACCAGCGCGTCGAGGTTCGAAAGGCTGTAATTCGTGACGTTCGCCTCCCGCATGCGGTCAAGCCCCTTCTGCATCCCGTAGGTGAAGATCGACGCCACGCCCAGCACCTCGGCGCCCGCTTCGCGCAGCGCCTCGACCACCTCGATGCAGCTTCCCGCCGTCGAGATCAGGTCTTCGATCACCACGACCTTCTGCCCTTTTTCGAGCCGACCCTCGATGCGGTTGCCGCGGCCGTGATCCTTCGCGCCGCTGCGCACGTAACCCATCGGCAGATCGAGGATCGTGGCCGTGATGGCCGCATGGGCGATTCCGGCGGTCGAGGTTCCCATCAGCACCTCGGCTTCGGGGAATTTCGTGCGGACGATCTCGGCCACGCCGCTCTTTTTGAACGTGACCGTACCGCCGATGCCGAAGCGGAAATCGCCGCAGCCGCACAGCCGTTCGAAGGCGGCGGCACCCTCCGAGAAGGCGTGGAAGACGCCCCGCAGCCGACGGCCGTCGGCGCGGGCGCGCTCCGTCTCGGCTTCGATGATCCGGCACATGTCGTCCCACGCCGCGCGGGTGTGGATCGCTACGGGCAGGTCGAATCGTGCGGCCAGCCGCAGCTGGGCGACGAAGGCCTCGGTCTGCTGGGCGACGAAGGCGTCGCTCCAATAGTAGTCCAGCCCGATTTCGCCGATCGCGCAGAAGCGGATGCCTGCGGGCGGGTCGAGCAGGTAACGCTCCACGCGGGCCAGCTCCTCGCGCCAGGCGGGGTTGTCGTTGACCGACGTGGGGTGCAGCCCGATCATCGGGAAGCAGTATTCGGGGTGGCTGCGGCAGAGGTCGAAGAGCCGGCGGTCGCTCGCGGTGTCGATGGCGGGCAGCAGCAGCGCCGCGACGCCGGCCTCGCGGGCCCGTGCGACAGCCGCTTCACGGTCGTCGTCGAACTCCGGTTCGTAGAGGTGCGAGTGGGTATCGATCGTCGGCTCTGCACTCGGCTTATCGAAAACGTTGAATTTCCTTCTTCGTTTTCTCGCCTCGGCAAAGCCCGAACAAGTTCGGCTCTGCTCTCGGCTTATCGAAAACGTTCGTAACGGTTGCCGGGCAGCTGCCGGACCGCCTGCGAGAGTTCGAGCCCCATGAGCAGGACGCTCAGCGCGGCGTAGTCGCGGCCGCTCGCGGCGATCAGTTCGGCCAGCGTGCGGGGGTCGTCGCCCAGCAGCGACAGCACCTCCCGCTCCTCGGCCGTCAGTTCGGGCGTGGGTGCGGGAGCGGTCTTTTCGTCTCGGGAGAGCGCGAACTCCCATTGCAACTCTTCGGCGATGTCGTCCGCCGAGCGGATCAGAAGCGCCTTGCGGTTGCGGATCAGTGAGTTGGTGCCGAACGAGTTGGCATCGGTCGTTCGTCCCGGAGGCGCCATGACCGTGCGGTCGTATCCGTCGGCGTAGTGCGCCGTGGCGAGCGATCCGCCCGAGGCGGGCGATTCGATGACTACCGTGCCGGCACTCAATCCGGCGATAATACGGTTGCGTGCGAGGTAGAACGTTCCCCGCTGTTTGCTCTGCGAGTGGAGTTCCGAAATCAGCGCCCCGCCCCGTTCGATCATGTCGAGCGCTACGGAGGTGTGCTGCGCCGGTGTCACATCGGGCAGCGGGTTTGCCAGTACGCCCACGGTCGGGATTCCTGCCGCCAACGCCGCACGATGGCAGGCCACGTCCACCCCGAAGGCCAGGCCGCTGACCACTACGACCTGCGGGATGCGTGTCAGCCCCCGCACCAGCTCGTCGCAAAGCCGCTGGCCGTAGGTCGAGATGCGGCGCGTACCGACCATGGAGAGACAGCGCTGCGACAGGACTTCGGCATTACCCTTTATATATAAGACATGGGGGTAGTCCGGAATTTCGCGCAGCAGCGCGGGATAGGCGTCGTCGGTCGACGCGAGGGGCGTAATTCCGTGCCGGCGGCAATGGCGCAGTTCGCGTTCGGCCTCCGGATGGCTTTTACGGGCTGCGATGCTGCGCGCGACGTCGGGACGCAACTCCGCCCGTCCGGCCAGTTCATCGGCCGATGCGGCGAAGATCGCCTGCGCCGTACCGAAAACCTCCAACAGGTGAACGACCCCCTTGACTCCCAATCCCGGAACCAGCGTGAGCGCAATATCATCGATGGCCATCGTGCAATTTTTGTAACGTTTTCGTTAAGCCGGGCGCAGAGCCGAACGTATTCGGGCTTTGTCGAGGCATGAAAACGAAGGATGAAATTCAACGTAAAGGTAGGGATTTTTCAGTGAAAACCGAAAGTTCCCCGATAAGTTTTGTAAAAATGAGAAATGTTTGTATATTTGCAATCTCAAAACCGATCTTATCGTTCGGAGTTGCCTGCAAGGAGGGTTGGCAGGAGTGTCCGGAGTTTCGAGATATTCGCGATCCGGGATGTTCCGAAGGATGAGAGATCGGCGATTTGGTCTGATGGCCGAGTGGCTAGGCAAAGGTCTGCAAAACCTTGTACAGCGGTTCGAATCCGCTTCAGACCTCACTAAAACCGCGTTGCAGTTATCTGCAACGCGGTTTTCTTTTTGATTTGTCATACATTTGTCATACGGGGAGGACGGATGATGCTTTTGAAGCAGTTTGCACCTACATCATGAATCGCTCCAACTTGTCTTTCCAACGCCGCCAGTCGGGCATCTCGGTTTCGAGCAGGGTAAAGAAGGCCGCGGTATGGTCGGGATGCAGCAGATGACACATCTCATGCGTAATAACATATTCAATGCAGGGACGCGGCGCCTTGATGAGTTCCGTATTCAGAATGATTTTCCCCTTGGGGGTGCAGCTGCCCCAACGGTTTTCCATCTCCTGGACATAGAGTGAGGTTGGCGCAACTCCGTACCGTGCAAATCGGGAAATGATTGGCTCCGCATACTCGGCAAACTTGAGTTTGGCGTGTTCGCGGTACCAGGATCTCATCAACTCCCGGGCCCTGTCCGGAGAGGTGCATACCACTTCGAAGCAGCGCCCCTTGTAGCGGACGCTGTTGGTTTTGCCTTCCGAGACCCGGAGCAGGAACTGCTTTCCCAGATAGTAGTGCGACTCTCCGCTGACATACCGTTTTTCCGGACTCCGAATCCCGAAATCCTTGAAATAGGCCTGCTGCCGAAGAATCCACGGCGCCCGTTTGTGGAGTTTCTGCTCGATAACCTCTTCCGGCGTCCCTTCCGGAGCCAGCAGAACGACCTCGCCGGATGGATATACCTTGATTCCGAGTGTCCGGCGGGCGGAAAAGAGCACGCTGTAGGGAATCGTCTCTTTTCCGTAGACGAATATCTGCTGCATCACCGGAACCATTTTTGAGCCACGTCGACCGCCCGGTCGATGATGGCATCCATGTCGTCGAAGGTCATCGACAGATCATACTTGCGTTTGACATCGTCAATCAGATAGTCCTCGATGTCGAGCTTCATCATGCCGACCAACCTGTCCTTGAGCGGCCAGTCGACAATGAGTGTCCCCTTCTCGAAGATGTGCTGACGAATGATGGCGTCGATCCGGCTGGCCGTGTCGAGTGCGATTTGCGTCAGGTCGAGCCCCTGTTCGGGCTTTATGACCGACTTGTAGACCTCCAGACTCAATCCGAAGTAGGCCCGCGCGGCATTGTTATCCTTCAGCACGTCGGGAATCTCGCTGTCGGTATGATTCAGCACCTTGTTCATCAGGTCCGTCGCCTGGGTCAGATACTCTGCCTCGTCGATTCGCCCTTGTTCGTATTGCGAAATGGTCTCCTTGAGCATCTGCGAGAACTTCTTGTAGAAGGCCGGATCGGTATCCATGTTCTCGGTGATGTACTTGGCCGTTCGCGAGGCAATCGTGTCTGCTTTGGCTGCTTTTCCGGAGATTTTCTCCACCTCTTCGGCGAACCGCTCCTTGTCGAAGATGTTCACCAGGTCGGTGATGACCTGCACCTCGCCGCTCTCGATGTGCGTGTCGATCAGCTTCTGAATCTGCCCTTCGTATTGCTTGTAGTCCACCGTGTCGGAGTAGCGCTCCTGCACGGCATTACGGAGCTTCATGAAGAAGGCCAGATCGTGCTTGTACCGTTCGACCTCTTCTTGAGGCGTGTTTTGATGGAATACGATGGACGAAAGCGCTACCTTCAGCGTCCGGGCAAAGGCCCGCAGCTTTTCGTAGAAGAGCGTGCGCCGGTCCTCCTCGCGCAGGACATTGCCGAAGGCCTCGAAGTCGGTTGTGTTGCGCACCTCCTTGAAGAGGTCCCACAACTCGGCATGCTTCTGGGGCAGCTTGGCCACCTCCTCCGAAATGTCCGTATAGGTTCCCTCCAGATCCTCCTTGTCGAAATCGGTGTAGAGCTCCAGCGCCGAATTGAGCGACCCCAATACGCCGTAATAGTCGATGATATACCCGAACTCCTTGTCTTCGCAGACGCGGTTGACGCGGGCAATGGCCTGCAGCAGCGTGTGGTCCTTCAACTTGCGGTCGAGATAGAGCACCGTGTTGCGGGGTTCGTCGAATCCCGTCAGGAGTTTGTCCACGACGATGATAATCTCCGGCTTGTCGCTGTTCTTGAAGCGGTTGATGATGCTTGCCTCGTACTTTTTGGCCGTGCCGTATTCATCCATCATGCGCTTCCAGAAGGCCACCTCCACGTTCGAGGTATCGCCGAATGCTTCGTCTTCCCCCTCCCGGGTGTCGGGCGAGGTGATGAGCACCTCCGACGAGACGATGCCGATTTCGTCGAGATACTGCTTGTAGAGAATTGCGATGCGCTTGCGCGGAGCCACCAGCTGCGCCTTGAACTTCGACCCCTGCCAGTTCTCCCGGAAGTGCTGCGAAATGTCCCACGCAATGGCGTAGATGCGCTGCTGCGTCTGGTTGAGCTGGTCCGCATGGCTGAATTTCTTCTTCATGTCGGCCCGCTGGGCGTCGCTCATCCATCCGCAAATCTTGTCGAAATAGCGGTCTATCGTCTCCTCGTGTACCACCTGCGGCACCATGCGACCCTCATACAACAGCGGTACGACGGCCTTGTCCGCCACGGCCTGATCCACCGTGTAGACCGGCTGGATGATGCCGCCGAACTTCCGGGCCGTGTTCTTCTCCTTCTTCATCAGCGGCGTGCCGGTCATGGCGATGAAGCAGGCATTCGGGAGCGTCTTCTCCATCTTGATGCCCATCTCGCCGTACTGGCTGCGGTGTCCCTCGTCGATCAGCACGAAGATGTTGGGGTCGGTCAACGGGGTGCGGATGCCGCGCACGGCCGTCTCGAACTTGTTGATAATCGTCGTGATGACGGCATCGCTCTTGCTGTTGAGCAGTTCGACGAGCTTGCTTCCCGTCGTGGCGTTCTCGACGCGAATCTGGCACTTGCGGAACGTCCCCGTAATCTGCCGGTCGAGGTCCGTGCGGTCGGTTACGAGGATGATTTTCGGGTTGCGAATCTCCTTGTCGAGGATGATGGCCTGCGCCAGCATCACCATCGTCAGCGACTTGCCGCTCCCCTGCGTGTGCCAGATGACGCCGCCGCGCCGCCGTCCGCCCTCGATGTGGCGGATGCGTTGCATCGTCTGCCGCACGGCAAAATACTGCTGGTAACGCGCCACCTTCTTGATGCCGTCGTCGTAGAGCGTGAAGCCGTACATCAACTGCAACAGCCGCTCGGGCCGGCAGAGGTTGTAGAGGTATTCGTCCTGCACCGACGGGATGACCGGCTGCCTGTAAAGCTCCTCAAAGTTGCGGCGCACATAGCCGAACCGCTCCCCGAAGAGCTTGTCGTCCAGCAGCGGCTCGTTGACCACCCGCTCCAGCTCCTGCCGGTAACGGACCTCCTCTTCGCGGTTGGTGAACTGCTCGCGCCACCGCGCCCAGAACTTCTCGGGCGTGGCCGTCGTGGCGTAACTCCCCTCCTGGCGGTTGATGGCCAGCAGCAGCGTCGAGTAGAGGTACAACGAACGGATGCCGTCGGCCTTCTGGTTGCGGAGGTGCTGCGAAATGGCCTGTTCGATGGAGTCCTTCACGTCGGGACGCTTGCACTCGATGACGCAGAGCGGAATGCCGTTCACGAAGAGGACGATGTCGGGCCGGTAGGTCTCGGTCATCCCCGTGCGGCTGACGGCAAACTCCTCGGTGACGTGGAAGACATTGTTGCGCGGGTTCTTCCAGTCGATGTACTGCATCACGAAGCTCTTGCGGTCGCCGTCGACAATCTGTTCGAGGGTCTTGCCCGAGGTGAGCAGGTCGTAGACCGTCTGCGAAGCCTCCATGAACCCCTCGTCCATCGGGATGTTGCGCAGGGCGTCGATTCCGGCGGTGATGTTCTGCTCGGAGAATACGGTGGTGCGCACCGAGCTGACCTGCACGACGTTGATGGCGGCGAGCTGTTTGCGCAGCACGGGTTCGAGCAGTACGTTGGCGAGATTCCCGCCGCGCAGGGCCAGCGCCTCGTCGGGAGTGAGGTATGTGTAACCGAGCTTTTCGAGCATCAGCAGCGCGGGGATCTGGCTGATATGGTCTTCTTTAAACGAAATAGGCATAGCTAATACTTAAAATATCCACAACAACGGTATCAATAAAGATAACAACACAAATATGACTGATAATTTACTGATCCATGTTCCTTTTTGGCATATTGCGATAATAGAGCCAAGAGCTATAATTCCCCCAAATATAAAATATAAGATCTTAATAGTTTGAACCAACCACCTTGGTAAATAGTCTACAATTTTTGCATTTTCATTTATCGTCTCTGGGGTATATTTCTGATAAATGATTTCTGAATCTTTTATATCCCTATCACTAATAATCAGTTGCGGTTGTTCTTTACTCTCAACAAATGCGATAAGTTCTACAAATTCTCCGGAACGCCATTGTTTGAAGCAAATCCGGTTGTTCAGTAGAGATGCTTCATTATTCGATTGAGTAATAGCTATGGAATATATATGTTCTTGATTTTTGATAGTCAATGGAAGATTTTCACTCAATAGCTGTTTATTTTCTCCAGTGCCTATAAGAGTTGCATCTCCAATGTTACGAATCACATATTGAATTTGCCAAAGATTTTGTACCGGAATAGTGTCTTTGTAGAAATATTGAACTCTCAAATCATCCGTAGAAGTCGATTCTGTCAATAGTTGAACTGACATTGCTTTGACTTCAAGGATAACGCACTCTTTATGAAAGTAAAAATATATAGTCACGATTCCTACCGTAATCGCAACCAACGTGCTGATAGTCTTAATGTATTTTGTAAAAATTTCCATAAGCATGAATTTATATTCGTTTTTTGCCGGTTAGGAGTTGTTGCATAAGGCCGCGTTTCTGACGGCGGAGGCGTTCGAGCTTCTCTTTGGCCAGATCAATCTCGCGGTCAGCCGCGGTCAACACCTCCGCAATGGCGGTTTGCTCTTTAAGAGGAGGAATACGTAGTTCGAATTTTAAGAGAGGCTGCCGAACGATTTGGGGCTGTCCCGATCCTGATATTAAATTGACAAATGAAGAGTTGGAAATAAGATAATAAAAGAAAGATTTATTTACATCTCTATTGTTGTCAACATTAAGAACCATCGCATTCCCTGTTATCCAACATTTTCCTGGAGTAAAATTGACGGTGCCACACGATGAACCTCTGCAAGTTATGACGACTTGCGGATACTCATGATTATAATTATTATAATAACCTATAAGACCATTTGCGCCATAAACCGGATATCCGGTTTGTGATAAATCTTCACTTTGAATAGTTTGAGGTTGATAAAGTTCTGCTACGTCTCCCAATTTTACTTTTTTCCAGGGTTCGGAGAAACCGGGGAGACGGAGTTTAGCGGAGAGGAGTCGCTGCATCAAGGCGCGTTTGCGCAGGGCGAGTTTTTCAATCAGCCGCGCCTGCTTTTCAATCGCCTTATCCCACACGCCCAACACCTCCGCAATCTTCCGCTGCTCCGCCAGCGGCGGAACAGGGATTCTTATATTTTTTAGCTGTTTGGAAGTGATAAGGGGTTGACCAGACCCAAAAACAAGTTTATTGAGTTTATAGTGTGTTAGTTGGTTGTATGCGAAATTATAATCGTATACATTTTGTTTGATGGTTATAATTAGCGTGTTGTCTGATACATCATATTGTCCTGATGCGAAATTGAGGGTTCCTGCATTCGCCCCTACCCTTGCAACTAAGATAACTGGACCTTCATATTCGTAGGTGGATGAATAGCCAATTATTCCAGTAGAACCAAAAACGGGATATTGACCGTGCGCATCTCTGTGTTTATTTCTCCCGGATGATATGCTATTAGACAAATTGCCTAACAGCATAACCTCCCACTCCTGCGGAATAATCCCCAGCGCCGTCGCCTTATAGCCGTGCGGTATAACGCAATTGTCCATAGCTCTTAATTTTCGGGATTATAATCCTTTATTGCCTTTTCAAATATATCTATCAAGTTCTTCTTTTGCCCCTCTAATGCGTGGGCTATATCGGTATCATCGGGATATGTCCCATAAGCGTATTTTTTAGATTGGAACATATAGTCGCGAGCATTGAACTGAATATTTGCAAACAGTCCTGTAGATATATTCTGCATGGCATAATCGGATTTCAATTTACTGAACGAAATGGAGAAGCTGATTGATTTTACTTGAGTCCACATTTCCCTCTCTTCGTTTCCCATAGATTCAAAATCCAACGGTTGATTTTGATGGCTGTAATCCCTGCTTGAGTTCTTAAGCCCAAGTGTATATCTGCATTCCATATTCTCAAAGAAATCGAAAGCTGGCAGGATTCCCTCTTTCATCTTCTGCGAATAGGGAAGCAGTAATTTGTTATACAGATCAACCTTATTTTCAACAGTGTCTGACCGGCTTCGTGTATCCTCCCTTTTTTCAGCCTTTCGCTGCAGCAGCTTGATTTGTTTCTGAAAATCATCATCCTCTTCGATACTCTCTCCCTTTGCAGCCTTGATACACACGGTCAACGCCGTTTCCAGGCATTTGGTCATATATTCTACAAAAGGAACCAGCTGCTCGGGCTTTGCATGAGCTCCTGCGGAGGGGACGGGCCCCACGTTTACATCACAACGGTTCAAGGCTGTCAGATAGCGGTCCTTGTCTTTACTTTTCACCACAATCATCGGATAATGGTAGCGCGTCAAAATGTAATTCACCAACAGACGGGCAATACGTCCATTACCATCCTCAAAGGGGTGGATGCGAATATAGCGATAGTGGAAGACGGCAGCCAGTTCGATGGGAGACATCTCGGCTTTTTGTTCTTCGTCGTTGTACCACTTGACCAGATCGGACATCAAAGCCGGCGTCTCCTCAGGCGAAGCGTACTCGAAACGTTCTCCGGTAACTGTGATTACGGAATTGGGGCGCGTCTTATACACTCCCGCATGGATAACATAGGAGGTAGTCGCACCATCAGGCGACTGGCGGTACATGGTATAATCTTCACGGAGCAAGGTGTGATGCAGCTGCCGAATGAAAGTCTCTGTAAGCGGATGCTCCTTGTCGGCAGCTTCCGTCTGTATCATTTTTAGACAGACGTTATGAGCCTTCATCTCTTCCAGGTCCTTCATGTTGGCTTCATCTACAACCTTTCCGAAGAGCAGCAGAATTTCAGTCTGCCCGTAGGTCAAGGTATTCCCTTCGATGTGGTTGGAGTTATAGTTAAACTCCAGCATGAATTTGCGGTCCAATCGATTTTTATCTTCCGGCTTTAATGGCTGCAAAGCCTGCCACTCGCTATATAGTTCGTTAACTCGATTCATATTATCCAATTGTTTTTAATATCCCAACTCCTTCAGATAACCATCCATCCGGACATGCACCTCGGCAAGCTCCTTTTCCAGTGCATCAATCTCCTGCTGCACGGCCGCAATGTCGATTTCGGGCTCCTCCTCGAAGGTGTCTACATAGCGCGGGATGTTGAGGTTGTAGTCGTTCTCGGCAAGCTCCTCGCGCCGCGCCACGTAGGCGTAGCGCTCCTCGACGATGCCCGGCTTGAGTTCGCCCTGCGCAAAGCGGCGGTAGGTCGTGACGATGTGGTCGATATCCTCGTCGCGCAGCCGGTTCTGGTTCTTGCCGTTCTCAAATTCGCGGCTGGCGTCGATGAAGAGCACGTCGGTCGTCGTCTTGGCCTTGTTGAAGATGGCGATGGCGGCCGGAATGCCCGTTCCGTAGAAGAGGTTGGCCGGGAGTCCGATGATGGCTTCGACGAGGTTCTCCTCGACGGTCTGCTGGCGGATTTTTCCCTCGCTGGCGCCGCGGAACAGCACCCCGTGGGGAACGACGACGCCCACCTTGCCGTGCTCGTTGGCCACCTCGAGCATGTGGCAGATGAAGGCCCAGTCGCCCTTGCTCTTGGGCGGAATGCCGCGCCAGAAGCGGTTGTAGGGGTCGTCGGCCGCCTCGTCGGCGCCCCACTTTTCGAGCGAGAAGGGGGGATTGGCAACGACGGTGTCGAACTTCATCAGCGCGTCGCCCTCCTTGAGCTTCGGGTTGCGCAGCGTGTCGCCCCAGCGGATGGTGGCGCTGTCGAAACCGTGGAGCAGCATGTTCATCATGGCCAGCGCCCAAGTGCTGCCGTTGAGCTCCTGACCGTAGAGCGAGAAGTTGTCGGAGCCCACCTCGCGGCCTGCCTTGATGAGCAGGGAACCCGAGCCGCACGTCGGGTCGCAGATGCGCGAGCCGGAGGCGCTTTTGGTCAGCCGAGCCAGCAGGGTCGAAACCTCCTTCGGCGTGAAGAACTCTCCAGCCTTCTTCCCGGCGTCGCTGGCGAACTTCTCGATAAGGAACATATAGGCATCGCCGATGACGTCGTTGTTCGCGAGGTGTGACTCGTCGAACTGCAGCCGCTCGTCCGAGAAGTCGATAAGCAGCTGTTTCAGCCGGGCGTTGCGCTCCTTCGTTTCGCCGAGGTTGCTGCTGTTGAAGCTGATGTTGCGGAAGATGCCGCTACCGTCTTCGCTGCTCAGCTTTTCGCGGTTTTCGTATTCAAGGTCCGCCAGGCCAACATCAATGAGCTCGCCGATATTGGGTTCGTTGCGGTGCTCGAAGAGGTAGTCGAACGAACTCTTCTCGGGAACCTGGAATCGTTCGCGGCGCATGGCCCGTTGGGCACGCTCCGTGTCGCCGTCGTAACGCTGGAGGTACTCCTTGTATTTCGCTTTGCTGACGTCGCTGACGTACTTCAAGAACAGCATCGTGAGAATGTAGTCCTTGTACTGGCTGGGGTCAATCACGCCCCGGAAGGTGTCGCAGGCTTGCCATACGACTTTGTTAATCTCTTCCTGTGTAACTTTACCGTTCATCTTTATATATTTTTGTTAATTTATAATCGGTGATTTGCCGGCGGCGCTCCGCGATGGCCTTGTAGAGGGCCTGTTCGCGGCGATGCAGGCGGGTGAGGGCGATGCAGGACCGCTGTCGCTCCAGCGGGGGGAGCGGTATCTCGAACTCCTCGAGGTCAGCCTTGCTGAGCGAGGTGATGGCCGACCCTTGGGCCTGCGCCGTCAGCAGCTGCCGGGTGGATGGCAGGTTGAGGAATCCGCAGAGGTATTCGGATAGGATGCGGGTCGGGTCGTCGATTCGGATAATCAGAAACGAGGGTGAGGCCACGCACGGCCCGAGTTGCGTCGGGGCGATGGCGCAGAAATTCTTGCCACCCTTGGCGGCGAGCAGTAGGTCGCTTTCTGTCAGCAGGTGGCGGGCAGCCTTGGAGCTGACGGTGGTTGTCGGTCGGACGGTCGGACGGATGTTCCCCTCCTCGTCGAAATCGTTCACCTGAAGGTAGCAGGTGTCGGGCGAAGGGGTACTTTTCAGGTAAACTCCCGTCTGGATGGTGGCAATATCTTTCAGTTTTACCATTTTTTTCTTTGTAGGTTCATTACAAAAGTATGTGCTTTACCCGAGAAAAGCAAATTATTTTCGAAAAAATCGCAATACAAACTCTACAAATGTTCCGATTAAGCGAGTTTCTTCACTTTGTGAAGAAAAATATCCGGCTGTCCGACCGGATATTCTCTTTGTCTTTCAGGGCAGGTGTTATCGTTTAATGGTATGTCGTCGGATGACGGGACGTTCGGGGCGGACGGGGTAGCCCAGGCGGGTCATGAGCTCCACATACCGTTGGCGGAACCAGGTGTGTGCGGGTTGGCGGTCGATGAGCAGCTGGAAGCCTCCGGGACCGTTCGGGTCGCGTTGCAGGCGGATCTCCGTATTCGAGACGTCGAAGCGGCGCGAATACTCCGGAGCGCGGAGCTCGCCCGAGACGTAGAGGGGCTTCATGGCGATGATCTCGCGGGCGCCCGACTCCGGGATTCCCATGTCGCGGCAGTATTCGCCCCAGCGGATGAGCGTCTGCGTGTCGGGCAGCCAGTGTTCGATGCGGTCGAGCTTCGCCTGCAGTTGCTGTTCAGCCTGCTCATGCCGGACCTTCTCCTCGCGGTTGGCACGGTTCAGCGTTCCGATCTGTTCGTGCAGGGCGGCGTTCTCCGCGTTGAGGCGGTCGATCTCCTGCTGCTGCCGCTTGACGCGGGAGGTGCCGATCATCGCCCCGATTCCTTCGACTATGTTCGACCCGACCTCCGCCGCGGCGTTTTTTAACCTGGCACCCTTCAGCTCGCCCTTCACACTCTTCAGCTCGGCCTCGGTGCGGTTCAGTTCGGCGCTCTTCTGCGCCTGGAGCGTGGCGGTCTGTTCGTATTCGGTGCGCACCTGCCGCTCCTGTTGTTTGAGCTGCTCGACAGCCTTCCGCTTCTGCTCTTCGAGACGGAGCAGCGCGTCGATGTTCTCCTGCAGATCCTGCTGCTGGGCGATGGTCTGCCGGTAGAACTCTTGCGTGGTGATGTGGCGCGCCTCCGAACCGTCGATGCCGCGCTCCAGCCCGTATTTGGACATCGCTGCGGCATAGGTGTCCTGATACTGCTTGAGCCGGACGCGCGACATGACGTCGTCGGCGCAGAGGCGGGGCCGTGCGGCGGATTTCGGACGGTAGTGTCGCTTGCCCGGTGTTTCGGATGGGACGGTGCGGGCCTTGCGGCGCTCGCCCGTGACGATCGGCACCACGGCGGCGTGGATATGCGGGGTCGATTCGTCGCGATGTACGACGGCTGAGACGACATTCTCCGTTCCGAAGGTCTCGCGCAGCCAGGCGAGGTTGTCGGCACACCACTCCGGAAGCCGCCCCTCCTCCTCGATGCGCTTCATCGCGTCGTGCGAACCGGTCAGCATGACGCGGATCACCCGCACCTGGTTCGTTCCGATCTTGCGCGTGAGACCGGCGTGTTCGAGGCGGTAGCTGATCGCTTCCGTACGGTCGGCCACCTCCTCGGGGAACTCGACAAGCTCCTCGTTGAGGCAGGTGCGCTCGGGCGAGGCGTTGGTGGGTATCTTTGTGCGGGCAATGTGGGCGGTCATCGCCGCCTCGTTGCCCGGGGCTTTGTCGAGATGCAGGACGGCATATCCCATGGTACGGTCGTTTTTCGGAGGGTTGTGTGGTTGAAGAGGGGACCGCCTCGGCGGTCGGCGTGCGCAGCACGACAGGGGGTGTCCAGAGGGGCTTGACCCTTTGGCCTATTGGGGCTTTTTCAGCGTCGGCGGGCCGATGCGTTGGAAAAAGCCCTAATAGGCTATGGCTTTTTCCTCGGGGGAAAAGCCGCGGTCGCGAAGCGGCCGATGGGTGGGCGACGGTTCTGGCGTCATTCCGGGCGACGTTACAACTTGCGGCCGCGACGACGCGGCGTGCGGGAAACCTTTGCGGAGGGTCGGAGCGATTCGTTCAGATCCTTGTGGGCTCGGTAACTCTCCGCCCGGTCGATGACGGTCGCACCGGGCAGGGCGCTGCGCAGCCGTTCGAGGGTGAGGCGCCCCGCCTCGTCGTTGTCGAGGAAGGCGTGGATCGTCGTGTGGCGTGCGAGAAACGGAAGGGCGCGGGGAAGGTTGACCACGGAGTTGAGTACGGCGGTGTCGGCGGTTGGCGTCGCCTTGTGCTGCAATGTCAGGTAAGAGAGCAGGTCGAAGAAGCCCTCGAAGAGCAGCGCCGTGTCGCCGTGCCGGTCGAAGGTCGTGATGGATTTCGGGGCGCTGCTCCCCTTGAATTGCGGGCTGCGCAGCTCCCAGCCTCCGGCATCGTTGCGGAAGCCGATGGCGAAGAAACGCCGTTCGCCGACGGCGTAGTGGACCTCGCGGCACAGCGCTCCGGCCACGGCGGGGTCGATGCCGCGCTCGCGCAGATAGCCGATCAGCGCCGGGTGGCGAATCTCCCCGACGCCGAGGATCCGCAGCGGGGAGTCTTCGCGCGGCAAGGCGGTCGGGAGGGGCTGGAAGGGAACTTCGTCTGCGGATCCTTTGCGCAGGCTCCGGATGGCTTCTGCCATGCTGCACCCTTCGAGGCGCATGACCAGCTGGAGGAGCGTGCCCCCTTCGCCCAGCCCGAAGTCGTACCAAAGCCCCTTGTCGTAGCGGACGCTGAAGCTGGGGGTACGCTCCTCGCGCAGCGGCGAGAGGAACATGCCGTGGGTGGCGGTTTCGTGGTGGGGCTGCAGCCTTCGGCGGAGGAGATACTCCCGGATGCCGATGCAATCTGAGGTCGTCTTCATGGCTATCGGCTTTTGATGGGGACAATCCGGTGCAGTGCCGCCTCGACATCGCTGTCGCGGAAGAGCACGCGCCCGCCGATCTTGTGGGCGCGGATCCGGCCGCGGTTCACCCAGTCGTTGAGCGTCACGAGCGAGATACGAAGGCGGCGGGCCGTCTCGCGGCGGGTCAGATAATTTGGTGTCTCGGCGGAGGGTTCGGGGTGGAGCTGCCGCAACTCGTCGCGCAGCGATTCGCGAATCATCTCCGAGAGCTGGTCGGCGGTCATGCCGCTCAGAAAGATTTCCTTGGTCATAACGATTCGAATTTGGTTGATGACGCAAAGAAAGGCTTTCCGAACCCCTCCCGAAAACGGCGAATGGCGTTACAAATCAGCGCCAACCGATGCCAACCGGTGCCACACCGAAGACACGTCGTCGGCCGTTTCCGGGCTTTGGCATTCGTTTGCTTGGGTTGGCACTGCCGTGTAATCGGATTCCACCCGATGCAAAATAGGCCTTCTAATCATTTGGTTTCTTCCAAATAATTGTTTTTACCATTTTATATTCTTGTCTAATCTCTGCCATTGTTTTTCCATCTATTTTCCGGAATGCAGTGCAAGTGCGTGCATCTGATGGGTCTCGATATTTGTCAGTCCCGAGTTTTTTGTATAAGCAGCAAAAAATTGGACGTTTATCGATTCTTATGTCGAACAGATCGTCGAATAATATGTCTCGGGGTCTATAATAGCGGCAGAGGTTGCATACTTTGAGGTTAGGATCCAAATCGTATAGTTCTACGATTCCATAATCATATAGAGAATATTCTGGGAGAAAGTCGGGATGAAAGTCGGAGGTTAACTCGAAGATAGCTTTGTTTCTGTGACATGAGAATGTCTGACAGTCCGTATTCCCACAATACATTTTATAGCTTTCAAAAACTGAAAACTTCACCAATTGCTTGGGATGTTGAGGTGGACCGGTAAAGTCTCCTTTCGGTTTGAAATTATATAATCTGATAAGATCTCCGTCTTCTGTGATGATGGGGCTATTGATGATTGATTTTATATCATCTTCCGAGTTGATCTTTAGTTCTATGATTTTATTTCCTGAGTCAATCTTTTGATGTTCGCAAGGATGTGAAACATATATTTCGATAAAGACCGGTGTATACTTTTTAATGGAATTTGAAAGGAGAATGTCTGCACGAAAGTTATCGTAGAAGGCTTCAACTTCAAATGTGTTATAGAATTTTTTTAAATCATAATTTTTGTATCCAGTCCAGTTGCAAGATTCATCAAATGAATCTTCGTACCATATGCAGGTCTCTTTATTTTTACAAGTGAACGGAACTTTAATTTCGACTCCGAAAGGTTGTTCACTTCTGAGTTTTTGTAGGATTAAAAGTTTGGCCAATGAATGTAAGTAACTTTCATAGCTGCAGTTAGGAGAAAGAGCCTTGTGCGCAAAGTGCCATTGCCGTATTTTCCCCTGCTTTGCAATCATTTGACGATGGCAAAAAAGACAAAAAAATTCGTCATTGCTTGGATTAGCATCTTTTATGTGTCTAATGTTTCCGGAAGAATCCAATGCATAGTGTTGATCTTTGTTTGACGAATTATTCATTGGAAAACGTTATTAGTACCTCCCGAACGGCGTTGGTTGCAAAGAGGGTGTCGCCGCCGGCCGAGATCTGAACGCGGCACGGCTCCAGCCATCCGTTCGCTATCCATCGGTCGAGTGTCGGGCGTGCGACGCCTAGCGCCTCGGCCAGCTCCTTTTTGTTGAAGAGCCGGCTGCCGTTTGCCATCAGATACCGCTCGCCCTTGTGTACGCCCAGCCAGTAGTCGAAGCGGCGCAGAATCGCGTCGGCATCCTTCAACTTCGGCTCATACCGTTCGTAAGCCCAGACGTGCAGGCTCGACGGATCGAATCCGGCAAACTCCGGCCGCTGGTGCAGCTCCTGGACGAGCGTCTCGAAGCACTTCAGCTCGGAGGCCCGGATCGTTATTTTTCGACGGCGCGGCATGGCTGGTTATCTCTTTTTTGCACGGTATCGCTGATGGGGATGTTTCGGCATATAGGGATATTCACGTTCCAATAACCCTTCGGCAACCATGATGGGTATGGCTCTGTTTTTCAGGTATCGTAGACTCTTCCCTACTTTGTTAGCTATGGCCTCCAGCGATTCAAAATCAACACATGCCTGCAGAATGGCTGTGTGTAATTCGCTGGATGATAATCTTCTGCGCCTTTCCTTGTCTGGAGAGCTAGCAACATTACTAGCAACATTACTAGCAACATTACTAGCAACATTACTAGCAACATTCCCGGGGAGTTCCCTCTCCCGGAATTTTTTGTTGATTCTGTAGTGCGTGCCGCGGCCGATTCCCTCGGGAATAAGGTATCGGTCATTGCATAACTCTTTGAGCAACTTTGTGATATCGGCACTGTGCTTGTCCAATACCAATTGCATCCGGTAGTTGGTGACCTCGCCCTCGCTGCAACAGGTTGCCAGGGTCATCAACTTGTTGTGTTCTATGGACGTTATGTCCTCACCGAACAGGGATTTCAGATAGGAGATGACCTCATCGGACAACAAACTGACAAGGGGCAATGTCAATACGACTTTGTCGGGATGAGTAATCTCCTCGATTCGCGGGTTACGGTAATTTGCCTTTTTCCAACCTTGCATGATCTTGTCGGCACCGCTTCCGGCCTTTTCTGCTGAACCGATCAGCATGAACATCGTTTGCAGGGCCTTGTTGCGGCATACGCTGTTGCCTCCTTGATAATATTGGGCAATGGAGAGCAGCAGGGAGCCTGGATTGGAGAATATGTAACAATCCTTGTGTAGCTCGATCGTAATGTTTGAGTCAACTGAATAGTCGCAATGGACCAGTGCATTGATAAACGCTTCGCGTAGAGCCGTATGTGTCGGTGTTTCGTCCTCTCTGATGCCGTCCTTCAGGGCGAAAGGCTTGGGCAGGGCTGCGGCCAGCTTGGGATAGACCCGGTAGTAGAATTGGAACAGATTCGCCTCCCAGGTGCCGTCCGGGCAGATGCGGTCTGTCCAGCGGTCGTCGGGATTGGAACTGAAATATTCGCGGTAATCGGGGAAGTATTGCGGACATCCGTAGGCGTCGGTGATGCTGTCCGTTTTGCCGAACATCAGCAGACCGGCAAGTGTCAGTCCCTCGATCTTTTCTCGGCGATCGATCCGGTAACCCTTCAATTTCATCAGGAAATGTTTGTCGTCCAGCAGCAGCCACGGATGATCGGGGCTTTTGGTTGCGACCAGCCGGCGGTATTGCTCAAGAGTTGCCTTGTCAATATCCTGCTCGATGGTAAATTCGGGCAGAATTTTGTAATCGCGGGGATGTTCTGTGATATCAGCGTCGGCGAACATGCGTTGTATTTCGCTTGCATCGCACCGATAGTCTCCTTCGTAATTCCGCTTGAATGTATTCTCGGGGTTGTTATGCAGATATACGGGTATCTTGTTGCGGGGAGCCCGTGGTACATTGAATACCAGGACATAGCTCCCGTTGTATTCGCCATCCTGCACGTCTTTCTCCTGCAGGACGTTTGCGCTGCAATGAGCCTTGTTGTTTACGTTGTCCCAAAACTCTTTTTTGTATTTGCGCGCCTGCTCCAGTGTGATGCCGTCAAGTGTGAATTTCCCGTCCTTCTCTTTGACGCCCAATACGATGACTCCACCTTGCGTATTGGCGAAAGCGGAGTAGGTTTCCCACAAGCTGCCCGGAAACCCTCCCCTGGCGGATTTGAACTCCACCTCGGCCGATTCACAGTCGGCCATCAGAGATTCAATTTTTTCTATAAAATCGTAGTTGTCGAACAGTGTTAATTCCTTCGTATCGTCTTTCATTGCATCAGTCTGTTTGGACAAAGTTAAGAAAATTCCCGGACAACACTCTTTAAGATTATCGTGTTGTGTTGCTTGCCCCCGAAAAATAGGGGTGGCTCATCAGCTCCAGGGCGGTCTGCTCCTCGGTGATCTTGATATACTTCATAAACTCCCGTTCGGTCTTGTGGCCCGTAACCTTCATGATGGCGATGGTCGGGATTCCCGCCAGGTACATATTCGTTGCGCCGCTGCGCCGCGCCGTGTGGGTCTTCACCAGGTCGCACTTCTCGACCAGCCGACTCTTCTTTTCGCCATTCTCGATGTAGGAGACCTCGACTTTCTCCGTGATGCCCGCCTCGCGTGCAATCTCCTTGATGAGGTGGTTCACCTTCTGTTCGTAGGTTCTCGGCAGCCGGTTGTCGTACTTTTCCAGGATGGCCTGTAGTTCGGGACGGACCGGAATGACGACGTGGTTACCGGTCTTCTGCTGTTTGAGGTCGATGACCTGCTGTCCGTTCTCCAGCGTGCGGATGTTGCCTTCGTTGATGGTCGAGTAGTCGCTGAAGCGCTGCGCCGTGTAGCACCCCACCAGAAAGATGTCGCGGGCAACATCCCTGTGCCGGTTTTTCGAGAGATCGAGCGCGGCGATGGCCCGGATCTCCGACTCCGTCAGGTAGATGTTCTCCACGTCGGCCGTCAGCACGCGGAACTTGCGGCTCTCGATCGCTCCGTTGTCGTGCAGACCCTCCTCGCGGGCCGCGCGCATGATGATCTTCAGCTCCTTGACGTGGCGGCCGATCGTATTGACGGAGTAGTTCTTGGCGGTGAACCAGGCGACGAAGTCGTCGTAGAACTTCAGGTCGATGTCGGCAAAGTCGAACTGCTTGCGTTTGGCTTTGCAGTACTCGTCGAACTGCACGACGAACCCCTTGTAGTTCTTGATGGTCGAGGGGCCGTAGCGGAGTTTGTGGATGTTCAGCCGGGTGCCCTCCTCCATCTCGCGCGTGAAGCGGGCAATGTAGTCGCCGAGCGATTCGCGGGTGCGGACGCGGCGGCCTGAGGTGAGGCTGCGCGGGTGGTGGAAACTGTAGATGATCTTCTCCAGCCGTGTCTTCGTCATCGCGTGTTCGGGATCCTTGGCAATCTCTCCGAGGATGTGGCTGCGCAGTTCGGAGAGATTCTTGGTCAGCTCGCGCCCCTGCTGCTCGGTGAAGTCATCGGTAAAGGTGAAGCGGCTCTTGACCGTCTGCCGCTTGTTGTCCCAGGCGTCCGTCAGCACCATATATTGGCTGTCGACGTAGAACTGATTCCCGCGGCCAACCGTGAAGAGAATTTGGATTTTGACCAGTTTGTTTTTCTGGGTCGAGCGGATGCGATAGCAGAATGAAGCCATAGGTCAGGAGGTTTTATCTGCTGCAAATGTAATCATTTTTGTCATACATTTGTCATACATCGGCCGAATTTTCGAAAACTTCCAGACCTCGCAGTTGATGAAAAACAGATGTAAAATATTGATATATAGATAAAATAAAATTAAAATCGGTAAAATTCGATTCAAATTTATGGCGTCCGCTTCAGACCTCAACTTTGATGTGAAAGTCCTTGGAAGCTAATAACTTCCGAGGACTTTTTCTTTGTCAGGACCCTTATCAGCCTCGGTTGTTTCGTTATCGCTTGTAATTCAGCAATAACAAGGCGTCAGCCTGCTCGTCAGTATCTTCGAGCATGTCCCGCGCCAGCTCGTTGCCGCCAATTGAAAACCTCCGTATTCCGATTCCGGAATGCGGAGGTTTTTTGATCGGAGCCGGACGGCGGTTCCGGCATCCTTCGACGCAGTTTCGCCCTTACCTGTTCCCGGCGTACAGGCCGCTCATTATGTCGGTGATCTGTTTCCAGGAATTGCCGCCGTCGTTGGCCGCTTTGGCTCCGGGCGTCGATCGGCCGTCCTCGATGTACTTCTTCACCCGGGCGGCCATCTCCCTGATCCGGCCCGCGTATTCCGGATTGTTTATCTGGTTGACCTTCTCTTCGGGATCGTTGACCATGTCGTAGAATTGCAGCGGGGGCTGTCCGTCGATCCTGTACTCTTCGCCGGAACCGTTTCCCGCGTTGAATATCAGCTTGTACTGCGGTGTCCGGTAGGTGAAATAGCCGGCTCCCGACGTGGCGATCAGGTCGGTCCGGGCGGCGTTGCCCGAGCCGTCGAGTATCGGCCAGAAGCTGAAACTGTCTTCGGCCTCGTCGTCGGCTATCCGGTAGCCGAGCATGTCGGCGAACGTGGCGTACAGATCGGTCAGCGAGACGAGCGAATTATCGGTCACGTGTCCGTACCGGTCGCCCCACGACAGGATGAAGGGAATGCGGTGGCCGCCTTCCCAGCCGTGCGACTTGTAGCCCCGGTAAATATAGGACGGATAGTGCCCTTTCCGGTTTATCCTGTCCATGTTGATGTAACCGGCGCAGCCGTTGTCGGCGGCGAACATGACGATCGTGTTGTCGTATTTGCCGATCTCCTTCAGCTTTCGATTGACCCTGCCGACGATGTCGTCTATCATCATCACCAGGTCGCCGTAGTCGCCGATCTTGGATTTGCCCTTGAACTCCTTGCTCGGGAAAAGCGGGATGTGGGGAGCCGTCAGCGCCATGTAGAGGAAGAACGGCTTGTCGGAATCCTTGTTTTCGTCGAGGTA
>OGLX01000590.1_pt1 | contig 23822 bp, 16 predicted proteins | sample 1572821 | NCBI WGS metagenome assembly OGLX01 (sample SAMEA2581908, study PRJEB24529) | metagenome | biome: Human gut stool | place: China | collected 2011 | reverse complement strand
ACTGTTTTCAAACATCACGATCGTATAAACGGTTTTCAGATCCTGATAGGTGAATGTACTTCCCTTTTCCCCTTTTACTCTGGTGTACTGGCGGAGCAAAAGATCAGCAGAGTAGCAGGACATCCGCTCACCGGGAAAGGTGTATGGGATGAATATGCATTTTATTACTCCGGACTTAATGATGTTCGGTTGAATAAAGGGCTGCAGTATATTAATAAAGGTGCGTTTGAAAAGACAAAGATTACTGCTGTGACGATACCGGAAAATACAATTAATATAGAAGAGTGTGCGTTTGGAGATACAGTAAAGAATATCACGATCTCAAAAGGTGTATCAGCTATTCAGGCAAATGCTTTTTTGGCAGAAAATGCATATGTTGATGTGTTAGATGATAATGTTGTTCTTTCCAGATACGCATTTGGAGAAGGAACTACATTAAAAGGAAATGCTGCTTCAACTGCAGCAAAATTTGTAAGTGACACCAATAAAACTTCTTCTTATGATGGTTATTATAAATTTGAAGTCAGACCGATCAAGGTTTCCTTCGCAGCAAATGGTGGTACATGTAAACAGCAGAGCATGTCGGCTATTCCCGGTAAATATTATGGTACATTGCCTGCTCCGGCCAGAAAGGGATATACATTTGCAGGTTGGTATACAAGCCCTGCCGGTGGTGTTAAAGTATCCAGACAGAGTAAGGTTGCAAATAAGAATATTACATTATATGCACATTGGACAAAGGTTAAAGTAGCGAAGGCAAAGAAACCTGGCGTTAAGAGTACATCAAAGAAAAAAGTAACAAAGAAATTATCCAAGACATTAACCGGATTAAAATCTAAAAAGAAATACTACGTTAAGGTTCGTGCATTTAAGAAGGATTCTACCGGAAACCGGGTGTATGGAAAATGGAGTGCTGTAAAAGCAGTCAAGATTAAATAATCTGATATTAGAGGTGCAGCGCTCACAAAAAAGTAGAGTGTAAATATAAGGAAGAGCAAAAACTGCCGCCAGTCATTCAACTGGCGGCAGTTTTTATGTTCTTACGAAGTGTATTAATTCTTTTGTATTTGAATGCCGGTCGTATGAGATCATTTTCGTCCATATCGGAAATCGCAAGAATCTGCACCTTCGGCGATCGTCTTTGTCCGGATGAGCTTCATCTGCATCATGTCTGCAAGAACATAGTCCATGCGGCACAGATATTTTGCCAGTTCAAAGCAGTCTTCATCCCGGCACAGATTACAGATACCACAGGTATGATAATCATAACCAAGTTCAAAATCATCCTGTGGAGTTCCTTCGATAATATCAACAACCCAGTCGTTTTCATATCTGTGTAAATGGGAATCTGCGGACCATTTCAGTCTGTCCGGCATCTTCTTTTTATCAAGATAGCTGTTGGCATTTCCAACCGCTATATGAAACAGCTTGTTGGAAGATAAGCCGTCCTTGTACAGTTCATAGCAGGCTTCCGGTGACAGTGGGGTTTTACGGTTTAAGGCGATAAAATATGCTCCCATGCAATAGGAACTCATAAGTCTGGATTTGCCAATGTCCTTCGCATTTTTCATAATCGATACATATTCCTGCTTTATTGCTTTTTTATTAATATTCAACTTCTGTTTTGCTGCCTGCTTCATACAGGAGCTGTGATAAAAATATCCAAATAATTTCTGCGTAAATCCATATTCCATTTTAAGCTGCCTCCATACTAGTCAAATTTCAGTTCGATGATCTGGCACATTTTGGATCGATCCAGATAACGGAAAACTATGTTGGTAATAAAACCATAGCGTTTGTCCAGTGGACGATAGCCCGTCAGATATGGGTTGCTCACTGCAGATGAGATATGACCGCTCCATTCCTTTAAGGTATGTACGTCATCTACGCTGAAATACACGTTGATGTCTTTCATTTCAAAGCCCTTTAACCAGGTCTTCAGCATGCTTTTCAGTCCCTTTTTCTTTGTTGCATCAAAGACCAGCTTACCACCTGGAAAATGTTCTGCCATGGCGGTAAACAGCTTTTCCACATCGGTCTTTTTAAAGTAGTAGAATACGCCGGATGCAAAGAATACGATGCCATCTTCAGGGTGGAAATCAATCTGATCGAACCAGGATATATCGTTCAGATCACAGGCAATGTTAAACTCCCGTTCACGGTTGCCGAGCAGTTCGTTCCGGATCGCAATGGTATCCGGAAAATCCAGATTGTAGCCTTTGGCCTTTCCGTTATCGACCTGTCGGAAAGTGGTGTCAAGACCACAGCCGAGGTTTACAACACAGGCATTTGGATGTTTTTTCAGATAAGCACGACAGGCACTTGCCATATCATATTGTCTGGTCGCACCCATAATGCAGCCGATATTTCCCAGCATACCTTTCATATTGTCCGGAACTGTAAAATCAATTCTATCGAAAAGCGCTTGGCAGTCATGATCCATGAAGAGATCCGGATAGAGATCCATTGCACATTTTCTTCCATATAGAGGAATTAATAATGTTTCCTGTACGGTTCCTTTTTCAATCTTAATTTTTTCCATGTTTTGGTTCCTCCTGTTTTTTTATTCCAAGTGCTGCTTCCAGTCCATGAAGCAGAATGTTCATTGCTTCTAAAAATGCCTGTTTGCACTCAGGTGTGATCCCGTTTTTGCAGGAATCATCTGCGATTATTTCACAGACCATCGAGAACTCAGAGGATGAGAGAATATAGACTGTTTTTTCTGATAATTGATTTGATGCAAGTCCTCGTTTGTATAATTCGGAATAATACTGCATTGCAAATCCGGTGCATTGTTCAATGTAGATTTTACGAAAACGGCTCAGGTATGTACCGGAGTCATTTTTTAAGAGCATGTGAAATAACTGCATGTCATCCTCTAACAGCTCAAAGGTGCGGATGGATATCCCGGAATATAAGACCTGAAGTAACTGATCATCTGTCATGGAAGTAAAATCTGCATGCAGCATAGATTCGGAAAGCAGCATAAGCTTATTTCCGCTTTCCGCAAAAATTTCTTCAAACATATCTTCTTTGCCGGAAAAGTGTTTATAGATCGCTCCCGGTGTTATGCCTGCTCGCGCTGCGATCTTACGCATGGAGGCTTCCTGATATCCATATTCTAAAAAGATATCTCTGGCACTTGCAAGGATGGCTTCTTTTGTTGCTTTTGTACTTTCTCGGATTGTTCTCACTCCCTGTCTGTTTAAAATGGTAAACACTGTTTACTTTATAGCACAGATCATAAATGAAATCAAGAAAATAATGAATACAAGATTAAAACAATTACTTGCGTTATAGAAGAAAGTTAGGTAAAATAATCTCTGTATGTAAAATGCTAGAAATGAATGATACTATATAGAAGAAAGTAAAGTAGTTGTGAGGGAGATGGACGATGAAATTATCCATTTTGTGTTGTTTAACGGAAGAAGAAGAATTAAACAAGGCGACCATTGAAGTATTTGAAAAGATGGCGGCATATGGACTTGGTAAGAATAATAAAGTACGGATCGGTGAAGAATTTGCAAATGCAGCAGGGGAGGGCAGTATGGCATCTGCAGAAGGAAGCAGTACTGATATTGGCGACAGTGATCTGTCTGCGGATGATATTTCTCGGGAAAAGATCAGCATGGGTGAAAAGAAGAAGCATGCTGAGACTGAGAAAGGAAAAGAAGAAAAGAAATCAGAGACTGTAGTTGCGGATGCACAGATGGCAGAGTATTCGGTTCAGTTTGTGCTGAATACCAGTCAGGTAACAGCAGATAAAGACTGGTATAATAATGTGATCACCAGGATCGGTAATCCTGCATTTACGGTAACAATTGACGATACCGCATATACTGCACCGGCAGAAGCATATCATCAGATGGCAGAGAAAGCAGAGGGAGATTACTGTGCATTTATAGAAGCCGGAGATGTGATCTCAGAGAATCTGGCAGAGATCCTTACAAATGGAATTACAATCTGCCCGGGACATCATGTATATATGGTCGCAAAAACATTTGCAAATGCAACGAAAGGTGCATTTCGTAATTTCTTAAAAGTCACAGACAGTAAAAAGGAATTAAAACCATTTTATGTGATTGATCTGAAAAATAAATACGACTGTTATCCATTTACTTTTGCAGGAACAATATTAAAGACAGATATTTTAAAGAAGCGTAACGTGAATGCTTCATTGGGGCTGGAAATGGAACGTGATTTCTTCCTGCGTTATTTAGCAGAAGAAATGAAAGTCGTATATCTTCCGGGTGTGGAATATACAGCATATGAATATGAGGAGCATGATATTACATTTTATCGTGGATTGTATATGCAGGAGTGGTATTTTGATTCTATTACAGAATTCTGGATGCCGTTCTTAACAGAAATGAAAGAAAAATATGGAAGGATACCGGTATTTATCCAGTATAACTTCATGTATTCCATACATGCCAGATTTGAAGGCAACATGGACAACCGGAATAAGCATGTAATCGAGGAAGGCCATGGCGAAGAGTATCTGGAACTGATAGGCAGGTCACTTGGACTGATCGAAGAGAGTATCATGCTGAACCGGAATAAGATCGCAGATTGTATTACAGGAGATACGATGAAATGGGTATATGGTATCTTACGAAATGGACAGGATTATAAGTTCCAGAGATTTTTCCTTGCAGGAAAGATCTATTATGGAATCGGGGATACCCTGTTTAATTCAGTTATGAGCTTAAGCACCAATATCCTGTTCATCAATTACAGAGCTGGTAAGCTGGAGATTGATGGAACGGTTCATCCAATCCTGTATTCCATGGCGGACGAGATTTATTTCAAATATAACAATGTCAAATATAAGATCGAATATAACGGACGATATGGTCTGACAAAAGCATTTGGAGCAGCAATCTGTAAGAGACATTCTTTCCATCTGAGTATTCCGGTTGCAAAGAAAAATGAAACAGCAATATCCTGTGAGGCGAAATTCGGAACGCAGATCGAGACGATCACCCTTAGTTTCCCATCCCATTTCAGTCGGGTATGTGGAGCCTTTACGAACAGCCACTGGTTCTTTGGAGATAACAGAGAGTATATGATGACATCTGAGCGGAGAAGTATGGTGATCCGTAAGGTGAGCAAGTCACAGAAATTTGTAAAAGAGCTTAAGTTACTGAAGGATATGTTTAAGAAGAATAACTGGACAAGAAAGTATGCGATATTCAGAATGCTGTACTTTATCTGTCGTCCATTCATGACCAGAAAGCCGATCTGGATGTATATTGATAAGATTTACAAGGGCGGAGATTCATCCGAGTACCTGTATAAATATGCCAGTGCACAAAACAGCAAGGATATCAAGCATTACTATCTGGTTGATAAGAAGAGTACGGATTATAAGCGTCTGAAGAAAGAGGGCTACAAGCCATTGGTGCGTGATTCCTTAAAACACAGACTGGTATTCTTATATGCAGATATGATGGTTATATCGAATTCGACCGTGTATGCGTTTAATGGTTACAAGCTGAAGAATTCGGCATTTATCCGTGACCTTCCGCATTTCCATGTCTGCTGTGTTCAGCATGGTATGTCGATTCAGAAGATTGCGATCGCCCAGAATCGTCTGCGGGATAATCTCAGACTTTACTTCTGCGCATCTAAGTATGAGATCGAGAATCTGTCTCGTCCGGTATATGATTATGTCGGCTATGATGCATTGAAGCTGACAGGCGTTCCTCGTTATGATGGATTGAAGGATCGGGCGAAGAAGCAGATTATGATCAGTCCGACATGGAGAATGCAGGCAGCAATGCCGGTGCGTACCAGTGAGAGCGAACAGCGTGATTACAATCCGCTGTTTAAGGAATCAGAATATTTCAAGGTATTCAATGCACTTATTAATGATAAGCGTCTGATCGATGCGGCAGAGAAATATGGATACCGGATCAAATATGTTCTGCATCCGATCGTGAGCTCACAGGTGGATGATTTTGATAAGAATGATTTTGTAGATATCGTTCCGGCAGTTGGAGATATGAGCTATGAAGATATGTTCTGTGAATCCAGTCTGATGGTAACGGATTTCTCTGGTATCCAGTTTGACTTTGCTTATATGAGAAAACCATTGGTATATCTCCATCACAAAGATATACCACAGCATTATGAGGAGGGAACCTTCCATTATGATACAATGGCATTTGGTGAGATCTGTCATGATAATGACGAGCTGATCGATACCTTGATCGAGTATATGCAGAATGATTGTAAGATGAAGCCGGAGTATGTAAAACGTGCCGATGACTTCTTCTACTACAGAGATCATAATAACTGCGAGAGAATCTACAAAGAGATGATCGACTATCAGGAGAAATATGTTTTTCCTGAAAGATATTAACTAAATACAAATTAATAAAAACAGGCGGTTATCAGTCTGGATATGCATGATAAAGAGTGAATGCATATCTGCGAAGATCTGGTGGCTGCCTGTTTTTTTTTGCTGCCGCGATATGGAAAGAAAGAAAAAATTTTACAACATCTATAGATTAGTGATTGTGCAGAGCGTAAATGCAATGATAAAATATGTTTAATATCTGCGGAGATGAATAGAGGAAGACAGATCATATAAATGAAAAGGAGCGAGTGACTATGAAAAAATGGAAGAAATTAACTGTGGCATTAGCTGGAATTGCCGCTTGTGTTGGACTGATCGGAAGTCCGGCTATGGTACAGGCAAAGGAAGATTCTGCAAAGGCTGTATTGCAGACACAGACAGTATCTGAATCAGATCAGACAGAAGCGGAGTTGTCGGCTGTAAAGGCGATAAAGCTGAATGCGGATAAGGTTGGGGAGACGACCTCCTACAATGATATGGTGTATTCACCGGAGAAGAATGGAATTTATTTTGTCCATACAGTAGGTGAGGTTTATGGAAATTACAGGGCATACGAGATCGTATTCTATAATATTTCCAAGAATACATATACGACGGTATATACAAGTGAACGAGGGGTTGAAGAGTCTTATATGGATGATAATGCCATATATTTTGCGAAAACGGATGTATCATATACGAAGAACGAAAAATCCGGCTCTTATGATTATACATGTGATTTAGAGATCACAAATTATAATTTTAAAACAGGAGCGGTAAATAAGCAGGCATTTGAAACATTGGATATTGATGCGTACTGGGCAAATCTGATATCTACCTTTGGAGTCGATTCATATGGAAGATACTATATTGCGACCAATGAAGATAAATTGTATCTGTTCAATTCCAAAGGAAAATTACTAAGCAAGACTGCAGGTGTAACTGGTATATACGAATTTGCGGGCTTTGATAAAACCAATGGTAATTTTTATTACCGTGGAGAGGAGAATTGGAGATATTGGGGATATGATCACAGCATGGCAAGTCTGAAGGCTGGCAAGGTAAACAGCGATAATTCTATCACGATCAAGGGAGAGAATATGATGTATCTCTACCAGGATGGATGGTTTGCACATAAGGCTCCGATCCGGATGTTAAATGACAGGTATCTGGTATCTCTGTCTACATTTAATGGGAACATCTGTGTACTGATAGATTCGAAGCAGTATGATATAAATGATGTAACCGAGAGCTCTACAAGTATTAACCTGATTGATAGCAGTGTATCCGTATCACCGATCAACATTGCAAATAAAAAAGCATTGAAGATGGCGTTTTACACAGCTGATTCATATTACGGCGATGGATATATTGACCTTACAAGCATCGGACCAAGATGTGCATTAAACAGCACAGCAACGTCTCTGATCGTAAAAACAGATGAGACGGTATTAACAGAATACGACATAGCAAAGCAAAAAGAGAAGATACGGTTACAGACAAAGTACCCGGTCTATACATTTTTCATGGACAAATCCACCTGTGTAGTAGTAGAGAAAAAGAATGACAATTATTATCTGGAAACATTTGACTGGACATATCCGACAACCTTCCGTGTGAATGCACCGGCCAGTATGAAGGTAGGAGCATCGGGAACAGCCGCCTGCAGTACAAATGGTGGCTTTGCTCTGGACTATACTTATAAAAGTTCAGATCCAAAGATCGTAAGTGTCGATAAGAATGGCAATTTAAATGCATGGAAAAAGGGAACGGCAACGATCACGATCAAGGCAGACCCGATCAATGTGAAAAAGACGATCACAATCAAGGTAACAAATTCCACATTGTCAAAGAGCAGTAATACATATAAATCTACAGGAGCAGTCGGTACAGCATCAGCAACCATGCATCTGAGTACAAACAGTGGATATACATATGGAAATGTACAGACCGCTTATCTGAATGCAAGATCCGATGGAACCTTTGAGCGTGTAGAGTATATCAGAGGTTCGGTAGTTCGCGAGGTTTATGATTCTTCTTATCGGTTAAAGAGCCGGAAAAAGATCAAATGCGAACTCCCGTTATTTGGCGGATATTATAATGGAGAGAAATACAACTATCTTGTATTTGGACAGTCAAATACAAAGGAGAGCAAGACAAAGGAAGTTATCCGTGTTGTAAAGTATGATAAAAACTGGAAGCGGATCGGAGCCTGCCGGATCAAGGGAGCAAATACATATATGCCATTTGATGCAGGTGGACTTTCAATGACAGAAACAGCAGGTAAATTATATATACACACCTGTCATACGATGTTTGCCAGCAGCGACGCATATCATCATCAGGCGAACTGTACCTTTGTTGTAAAAGAGAGCAATATGAAGCTGGCAGATTCGTATTATGATGTTATGAATCTGTCAGAGGGTTATGTCAGCCATTCATTTGCACAGCAGATTGAAACAGATGGTAAGTACATTTATCGTGCAGATCTGGGAGATGCTTATCCAAGGGGTATTGCGCTTACAGCAACGAAAGTCGGAGATCAGGTAAAGGATCCGTCCATGTATGGAACGGTTATTGCGATTCCGGGAGACACAGGATATAACTATACCGGTTATACATTAAATGATCTGAAACTTGGAACCAATAACTATATTCTGACCGGAACAGGCATCAAGAACGAAAAGACCTCTGTAAGAAATATCTATGTGAATGCAGGATCGAAGACACATTTGCAGACAGGTGCAAAGTGGATCACGAACTATACAGCGAAGGATAAGATCACGGTTATGAATCCGAAGCTTGTAAAATTGTCGGGAACACAGTTCCTGTTATTATGGGAAGAAAAGAATACAGTGAAGAATACTTATACAACGAAGATGGTGCTGCTGGATGAAAGTGGAAATAAAACCTCGGAGATCTGTTCTTCTCCACTGGCACTTGCGATGTGTGAGCCGGTTGTAACCAAATCCGGTACGGTTATATGGTATGTAACCAATAACGATTCACCGGTATTTGTCGAGATCAATCCATATCAGTTATCCAAGGTACAGACAAAAGCCAGGAACGTAAAGACCTTCAAAACCGACAAGACAGAGTCATTTGATAATGGACAGAAGAGTGGATACCGGAAGGGTGATATCTATATCAAGGATAAGATGATCTATAAGATTACATCATCAAAGACGGTTGCCTTTGGCGGAGTTACTTCAAATACCATCACATCACTTTCAATTCCTAAGACTGTGAAGGTTGGAAAGAAAACATATCAGGTAACGGCGATCGCATCCCGTGCCTTTGTAAACAGAAAGAAGCTGAAAAAAGTAACGATCGGTGCAAATGTATCCAAGATTGGAAATTATGCTTTTTATGGATGCACAAATCTGAAGACCATTACGATCAAGTCAACAAAGTTAACAACATCGACTGTTGGCTCTAAAGCATTTTCAAAGATCTATACAAAAGCAACGATCAAGGTCCCGAAAGGAAAGAAGACGGTATATAAGAAGTTCTTGTTAAAAAAGGGAATTACAAAGAAGATGAAGATAAAATAGAGAGCTGGAGATTTCTGTAGCCGATGAGCTGTCAGGCATTTATATGTCTGACAGCATTTTCTTTTATAAGAAAGGAATGATCTGTAAGGTAAAAATATTTCGCTGAGCATAAAAATATATGATATTGTCCAGAATATAGAAAAAGGGTGGTGGATGTGTACATGAAAAGATCGGCGAAGATTTACATGGTGCTGCTTGTCTGGATCGCAGCAACATTGCAATTTTTTATAAATGAGAAAATGGACATTGAAGAAGTATTTGCCGGAGTGCAGGAGGCAGATGCACAGATGCAGATCGATGCGGATGTGAGTGCATGGGGCGTGTACCAGGTGGCTCATTCTCATCTGACGCCGACAGCAATAAAAAATCTTCTGTTAAATACGGCTGAATATTTTTGCCTAACTTCCGGTGAACTGACAGTCACCGGACAGGATGAGTCTATAACAACATTTCAAAGCAACGAGGAAAGTGAGCTCTGGAGAATCACTTTCCTTGTTGATTCTAATACCGGTCAGAGTTATCTGATCTTTCATACGGATAATATAGAAGCAGTTGACCGGATTCATACATTCTATGATGATCTGAATATTGATGAGGTGGTGAGCGTTGAAGCTGATATTTCTTTGCAGTCGTCAGGGAAGGATACATTATTAGAGAAATTGCTGGCTGAGCTTCCAGTCACAGGGCTTACGCAGACTCTGGAAGGCTGGTATGGACGGCTGAATTCCAACGTGCATCTGAGCGATCTTGCAGCAAATAAAAATGTCCGGCTTCAGGGGACGGATTACGGTTCGGTTCATCTTCAATTCGGCGATAAGACAGATCTGGTCAGGTTGTATGCGTCAGTTCTCAGACGATGAAATTTCAGATGTAAAATTTACACAAAACCTAAGAAAAATAACACGAAATATATATTAATTTTCTCCCGGATATGTTAGAATTAGTTGATTTTTGTCTTATGATAAAAATTACAAATAACTTGAAAAGGAGAGTGTATAAATAATTGGAAAACATTATTGAGTTAAAGCATATCACAAAAAATTTTGATGATAACTTTACGGCTGTGGATGACTTTAATCTGGAGGTACAGCGTGGGGAGTTTGTAACCTTTTTAGGGCCGTCCGGTTGTGGTAAGACGACCACACTTCGAATGATAGCCGGTTTTGAGATGCCAACAGAGGGGGAGATCTTATTAAATGGTAAGGACATCAGTAAGTTACCACCAAATAAGCGCCCAATCAATACGGTATTTCAGAGATACGCATTGTTTCCACATTTAAATATTTATGACAATATCGCATTTGGTCTGAAGCTGAAAAAGCTTCCAAAGGCTGAGATTGAAAAGAAAGTAAAAAAGGCCCTTGAGATGGTAGATCTCGAAGGGTTTGAAGATAGACGCGTTCAGACATTGTCCGGTGGACAGCAGCAGAGAATCGCGATCGCACGTTCACTGGTAAATGAGCCGGAAATCCTGCTGCTTGATGAGCCGCTAGGTGCGTTGGATCTGAAGATGAGAAAAGAGATGCAGCTCGAATTAAAGGAAATGCATGAGAGACTGGGAATCACCTTTATCTATGTAACCCATGATCAGGAAGAAGCGCTTACAATGTCAGATAAGATCGTTGTAATGTCAGAAGGCCGTATCCAGCAGATCGGTACGCCGGAGGATATTTACAATGAGCCGAAGAACGCATTTGTTGCCGACTTTATCGGAGAAAGCAACATTTTTAATGGAATCATGACAGACAAATTAAAGGTTCGTTTCTGCGGTGCGGAATTCGAATGTCTGGATGATGTAGAACATGGAACACAGGTGGATGTCGTAGTACGTCCGGAGGATATCCTGATCGTGTCGCCGGAGCAGGGAGCAGTAAAAGGAACGGTTATCTCTGTGGTATTCAAGGGTGTTCATTATGAGATCACAGTACAGTCCGGTAAAAATGAGATCGTGATACAGTCCACAAAGTCTGCAAAGGTAGGCGACATGGTTGGACTTAACGTAGAGCCGGATGGCATTCATGTTATGCCTGCGGAGAAAGCACTGAACCGCATCGAGACAGGAGTTGACAAATATTATAAGCTGGAATTCTTAGATGGTGAGCTTGAGTGTGATCTGAGTAAGATCGTTCCGTCATCCCATTATGAGGATGGCGTATTGATGGATGCGTCCGGAGATGTCATCGATCATGAGCGGCTCAAGGTGATCTTAACGATCAAGCCGGATGATGTTACGATGAGTGATGATCAGGAGGAAGGTATCATATCCGGTCATATCATTAACCTGATCTATAAAGGAGACCACTACAGCTATGTAGTCCGTACGGAGAATGAGGAGGACTTCATTGTTCACGATGAATATCTCTGGAATATGGATGACTTTGTCAGCCTTGTGATTCCAAAGGATAAGATCCACTTTGAACTTAAGAAATAACCGAAAGCAAAAGGAGACAGAGATGAGTACATTACGTTTTTCAAGAAAACAACTGTGTGTGCCATATGCATTGTTCCTGATATGCTTTGTGGTTGCACCGCTTATAGTCATTATATATTACGCATTTACAAATGGGGAGGGGCAGTTCTCACTGGAGAACCTGACAGGATTCTTCACCAGTCCGAACACGATCGGAACCCTTGCATACAGCTTTGCGATCGCCTGTGTATCGACGGCAGCAGCTTTGTTGCTGGCGTACCCGATTGCCTATATACTTGCCAGAAGTGAATGGAAGAAAAAGTCGATCATTGTTATGATCTTCGTTCTTCCGATGTGGATCAATTTTACGTTAAGACTGACTGCTTTAAAGGAAGTCCTGACGTTGATCGAGCATAATCTGGCATATTATCCGTTTTTGAATTCCGTGATCGGTATGGTATATGACTTTCTTCCGTTTATGATCCTGCCGATCTATACAACATTGATGAAGTTAGATAACAGTCTGTTAGAAGCAGCAAATGATCTGGGCGCAAGTTCTGTTCAGACATTTTTAAAGGTGACGCTTCCGTTATCTGTTCCGGGTATCATCAGTGGTATCGTGATGGTATTCCTTCCGTCTATGACGAACTATGTTGTATTGGATATGTTGTATAACAGCACTTATGTTATGGGTAGTCTGATAGGCAGCTATTTTGCTGCATACGATTGGCACAATGGATCTATGATCGCACTGGTGCTTCTGTTGATCATATTAATCGTTACTCTCTTTACAAATAAATATGAGGGAGAAGACAACAACAGAGGAGGTGCATTGTTATAATGAAAAAAGGATTTCGGGTTGCTTTTATTATATTGATGTTGGTGATCCTCTATCTGCCGATTCTGATCCTTGCAGTTTACAGTTTTACGGATTCGGCAAATATCGGAACGATACACGGATTTTCCGTTCAGAATTATATTACATTATTTACCAAGCCTGAGCTTGCAGATATGATCTGGGGTACGGTTCTTCTTGCGGTTGGATCAGCGTTAATTGCGACATTGCTTGGAACACTGGGTGCGGTCGGTGCATTTTATTCCAAGAAACTTGCATCGGGGATCGTATCTGCGATGAATCAGGTTCCGGTTGTAAATGCAGATGTTGTAACCGGTTTTTCAATCTGTATCCTGCTGATCGTGGTATTTGGTGTCAGCAAAGAATCCTATGTGCCGCTGGTAGTCGGACATGTCGTGCTGTCTGCCCCGTTTGTTTATCTGTCAGTTGTACCGAAGCTAAAGCAGATGGATGGAAGCTTGTATGAGGCTGCGATGGATCTGGGTGCATCACCATTTACTGCGCTGGTAAAAGTAGTCCTTCCACAGATCTTACCGGGTGTGATTTCGGGATTTGCACTGGCAATTACTTTGTCATTAGATGATTATTTCATTGCGAGTTATACAAAGCCGGCTACATTTGACACGATCAGTACGTATGTCGTAAATGCGACCAAGGGTTCTCAGACAGAGATTAAGACTGCTTTATGGGCGTTATCAACAGTGATCTTCGTAATCGTTATACTGATCGTTGTTGGTATGAATATGACATCAAAGGCAAAGGCGAGGGCCGGAAAGGCAGGTGGCAGATATGAATAAGAAGAAGTTATTCAAAGGATTTGCCGGCTTCTGTGCCGGACTTATGATGCTTACGCCTGCGGCTTATCTGGTACATGCAGAGGCAGATAATAATGTGCAGGATCAGACAGAAGTATCTGCCGCATCAGATAATACAGGAAGTGATGCGGCAAAGACAAATGCTGCTGATGTACAGAAATCGGATGATACGATCGTGCTTCGTGTATCCAACTGGGAAGAATATATCGACCTTGGAGAATGGGATGAAGACGAAGTGATCGACCTGGAAGACGGAACCGAGATCTTCGGTGAGAATTCCATGGTGACGGATTTTGAGAACTGGTACTATGAGACATATGGTCAGAAGGTAAAGGTGGAATATTCCTGCTTTGGAACAAATGAAGACCTTTATAACATGCTTACCCTTGGTGATAAATACGATCTGGTCTGTCCATCCGACTACATGATCATGAAGTTGATGGCAGAAGAAAAAGTAGTTCCGTTTTCGGATTCGTTTTATGACACGAGTATAGAGGAAAATTATTATGCAAAGGGAGTATCTCCATATATCAGACAGACCTTTGATGAAAATGAGATCAATGGTGAGAGCTGGAGCAAATATGCAGCCGGATATATGTGGGGTGTAACCGGTATCTTATATAATCCGGAGAAGATAACAGAGGAAGAAGCAGGTACATGGAATATCCTGAATAATCCGAAGTTTGCACGTCAGGTTACGATCAAGGATAATGTGCGTGATTCTTATTTTGCGGCACTTGGCATTTTGAAGCAGGACGAACTGACATCAGAGGAATTCATAAATGCAGATACTTATCATGATGATCTGCTTCGGGTAATGAATGATGTCAGCCCGGAAACGATACAGGAAGTACAGGATTTGCTTCAGGATATGAAGGACAATGTATATTCCTTTGAGACAGACAGTGGTAAGGCAGATATGGTATCCGGTAAGGTGCTTGCAAATTATCAGTGGTCCGGTGATGCGGTTTATGCGATGGATCAGGCAGAAGAAGATGATCTTTATCTTGATTTCGCCGTGCCGAAGGAATCTACCAATCTCTGGTTTGATGGCTGGGTGATGTTAAAGGATGGTATCGATGAAGATGCCAGAAAACAACAGGTAGCAGAAAGCTTTGTGAACTTTCTTTCAAGACCGGACAATGCAGTCAGAAATATGTACTACATCGGATATACTTCTGTTATTGCAGGGGGCGAAGATGATAATACAGTATTTGATTATCTGAACTGGAATTATGGTGCGGAAGATGGAGAAGAAGATACAACAGAATATCCGCTTGGTTATTTCTTCAGTGGTGATAATTCGGATCCTGATTACATCATAACAGCTCCGGAGGAGCAGACAAGACGTCAGCTCTATGCCCAGTATCCGGACGAAGCGGCGATCGAGCGAAGTGCGATCATGCAGTACTTCGATGCAGATGCCAGCAAACGGATCAATCAGATGTGGATCAATGTCCGCTGTTATAACATCAAGGATGTAACGCTGCAGGTGTGGGTGATCGTAGTGGTACTGATCCTTGCGGCAGCAGGTCTGATCGTACGGCATAAAATGTCCAGATATCATGGATAAGAACTGTACGTAATAAAACAGCGGTTTTGCAATAGTAAGTCATTGTCAAATAGAGATAAAAACAGTATACTTTTAGTACAAGTGATGCTGTTGCACCTGGCATTGTAAAGGCACTGCAGGAATGTGGTAGACAGATTCCGGATGATATAGGAATTATAGCCTTTAATAATACAAGTTTTTCGGAGTTTTCCAATCCACCCCTATCATCTGTAGAAGTATTTCTGAAGGAAAGTGCAGAATGTGCGGTCTTATGTATGAATATGTTGTGGGATGGAATCCAGTTTCCGAAAAAGATTATTGTGCCGTGTATGCTGGTTGACCGTGGAAGCGTCGGAACAAGAGAATGATCTATGCGCGGTTTATATATGGGATGAAGATATGGAAGAAAAGATCTTGTCATTGTGACAGGATCTTTTTTTATGGGAACTAAAATATTAGAATGTAAAATAGATGGGTTTCGCAGAATGTCAACATCTGCGAAACCTCGTCATAAAAGCAAGTGAATATAGAAGAAGATTAGAATTTGACAAGATTATTGACCAAAATTAGAAATGCATTGGTTTAACTGATCGCGCTTATTTTCCATGCTTGGATGTACATATTTGTTCATTGTGGTCTTCACATCTGAGTGACCGAGAATCTCACTCAAACATTTTACATCCATGCCATGTGCAATGCAGTTCGTAGCAAAGGTGTGACGCAGCGTATGAAAGTTCTTGTATGGTATGCCGGCATCGTGAAGATACCTTTTGTACTTATACTGATAAGTTCTGGGCTCCATCAGGCGGTCACCGTTTATCAAGTATTTATGAGAAAGCGACATATCTGGAATATACGAGATAATCTCATCACATAGAGGAATCTCACGGATAGAACTGACACTTTTAGGCGGTGTACAGTACAGATATGTGCCAGCTTCGCCATCTCTTTTTATGCGCTGAACTGTCTGAGTAATTTTCAGCGTTCTGTTGTTTATATCGACATTATCAGATTGTAATGCGCACAGTTCTCCGAGTCTTAATCCCGAATATAAACACAATAGTATACCCGCCTTATATGTATCCGTTCTGTATTGAAGAAATGAAATTAGCTTTTGTTGTTCGCTTGAAGTAAAGACAAACACATGCTTGTCGGAATATTTGTTGTCGGCGATAATAATATCCGGTATAGATACCTTTATATTCACACGTGCGTAAGCAAGAATCTGATTCATTACAAGCTTCAATCCGTTCATGGTACTTAACGACAGTTTCTTACCATCTTTCGTGTATTCTGCAATCAAAATGTCTTGCAATTCCGTTTCTGTCGAATGAAAAATGTCAGTATTCTGAAAGTATGGCTGCAAATGCTCATGATAGATATTACTGTATTTCACATATGTAGAATATTTACAGCGACTCATTATAAAATCCAACCACTTTTCAGCCTGTTCCTCTGAACTCTGTTCGGTAATCACCATCTTAAAGGCGTTCGTCTGAGAAATAGCATCATTTAATTTTTTCTTGACGTCGGTATATGTCCGTCCGTAAACCGATCTATATTTTGTCTTTGCTTTATTATTATATGTGCCAGTCGGGAGTTTGTATCTGCCTTCCCATCTGCCGTCTTTTCTTTTCCAAATGTTTTCACCATGTCGTGGCATTTTCAATCCTCCTACCATAAGTTTGACCATAAATAAAATGATAATTGTATCAATTATCCTTTTATCTACAAATATAAATGTGATTTTGTGCAATACTTACTATTTCCTTGCTATAATGTGCCAAATTTTGTTGACAATCTGATACGCAATCACTATAATTTTTATTGTGATGTGACTGAAATCTATGTCAGTATATAAGTTTTCCTTTTCGCAGATGTTGACATTCTGCGAAAGATTTATGTCCTTGCATGATGCGAATTATCCATGCAAGATACCAAATTATAATATGACAAAAGGTCAATCACAATCATCATAGTGTATTTGAAAGGATTTATGCATAAATTAGTAAACGGTTATTATGGCGTTTGGTGAAGTATTGAAAAGTCTGCGTGAAGAACGTGGAGCAACACAGGACAAGCTAGCACAATACTTACATGTAAACAGAGCTACGATAGCCGGTTATGAGGTAAAAGGTAAAGAACCTAGATATGAGACACTGATAAAATTGGCTGATTACATTGATATATCGATAGATTATTTGGTTACAGGAGAAGAAAATCGGTTAGGAATACAAAAATAGAAACAATTTGCTGGGGAGCATGAGGATTTATAAATGAAAAGACAAGGGGATAGTCCCTTCTTATTCTAAAATGACATGAGGCTAAAGGTGTAGCTTGATGTTCTATTCGTTTATGAATCCCATGGAAACTTTAATAATTACAAAAAAGAAAAGATTTAAGCCTGTGGTGCGATAAAAAGCATTTGGGGTGAGATATATATTAGAAGAACAGGTTATGAATATAGAAGTGAATGTACTAAATGAAATTATGTCCACCATAGGTAGTGTGTCACCGGAGACAGGTGGAATAATTGGAACTCAAAACGATGTTGTATGTGCATATTATTTTGACAGAACCGGGAGTTGCGATAGCAATACATATAAACCGGACACAGATAATGTAAATAGAGTCATATCAGAATGGGAAAAGCAAGACATACAATTTGTAGGTGTAGTACACAGCCATGAAGAAAAGCAACCTGCGTTGTCATATGCAGACATAGTATATGCCCAAGCTATTATGAAGGCAAATGATATGGAAAGAATATTATTTCCGTTAGTCGTTATAGGTAACAAGGCAAGGTTCATCATGTATATGGTTGACAGGTGTGGAGATGTCACGGCAGAAGAGATAACCTTGATTTAAACAGATGTTACGTACATCTGGTTTAAATAAATCCAATGATAAGGAGGAGCACAAAGATGAAAGAAGTCAAAGCTAACGTAAAGTTGCCGGAAGGAACATGCTGCGCATATGACTGCAAGGCTTGTGGATGGTCCGATCCGGGAGAGAAAGACAGTAGTGGCAAGATTTGGTGCACCAGAAATCATGCATACTACTATCCATGGGAGAGTTCATCTGGGTGTAGCGGCTATTTCACGAGAAAGTAATTATTAGGTTTTATTTACTAGTGTGTTAGGAATTATTTTGTGAAAGAGTGTGGCAAGGCAAGCGGCAGAACCGTTTTGATGAGCAATAGAAGTTTTGATAAATGGTTCTGTTGCAAGCAGAAAATGAGATGCAGCCAAAAGGGATTATAAAGCCAGCAGGTGTAGACACGGCTGATAAAATTTTAGGTTAGATGTGAAGGTGGATTGATTTGGCAACTTCAGGAAAAGAAAGCAGATACGGATTGGAGACGGTACAGAGACAATGGAAGATGCATCGGGTGCGATGTATATGAATATTGTTGGCACGAGATATACGTTGTCATGGCATGACGATAGTGAAGAATACTCTTCGGAATGGTTGAGGCAAGGAGTATACGATGCGACTACGAATGAGGGACAGATATCGTATGATAATTAGAAAATTATTAATGTGAGCGAAACGGGCTGACATTATTGTATATAAACCTAAGCCGTAGATGGCAAGGATCTAAAAACGGAGGATAGAGACATGAAGAATACAGGTGCAAAAAAGATCAAACGAATCAGTATATCACTTTGCTTCGCAGCAGCGCTTTGCATATGTTTGTATGCAGTGGGGTTCTCGGTAAAGGCAGACAATCAAGCTACAATTAACAAGTACAACGTGGTAGTTGTTCTTGATTCCAGTGGTTCTATGGAAGATACAGATCCTGATGGTAACAGGTATGAAGCGATTGGGCTATTTATCAACCTGCTTACAGAGAGTGGGAATAACATAGGTGGGGTTGTGTTCTCTAACGGCGTACAGCTAAGCGAGGATATCGTATCTGCGGACGATCAAGGCACAAAGGATGCTTTTATGGAAAAACTTAAATCCATTGCGCCGACTGGCTGGACAGATACGGGAGCCGGACTGGAGACTGCCGTTAATATGATTGCGGAGCAAGGTGATCCAGAACTGCCGTCGGTTATTTTGTATTTAAGTGATGGCAACACGGAGATGGGTACCGACACAGAAACAGAGGAGTCGCTTCAGAGAAAAGCTGACGCAATCCAAAAAGCACGTGAGAATAATATACAGGTATACAGTGTATGCCTTAATGCAAATCAAGACGCAGATGTTACAGAGATGAGCCAGATTGCAGATGCGACGGGCGGTATATTCAAAGAGATTACATCAGCGGCAGACTTGAAGGATGCGTTTAATCTTTTCTATGAAACAATATACGGAACATCGACGGTACAGATAGGAGATGAGACAGTCCCGGAAAACGGAGTGATTGAGAAAGAATTTAGTCTTCCGGCGTTTGGCGTAGAAGAGGTTAACATCATAATTTACGGAGATGTTGATAATGTACAAATCACAAATCCGAACAACGCGGTTGTAGATTCTACGACAGTAAAATCAAATACATATACGATTGTTAAGTTTTCGGATGTGCAGGGGGGTAACTGGAAACTCACGGCAAACGGAATACCGGGTACGAATGTCAAAGTCAATATGGTTTACAACACAGATTTGACTGTGCAAATCGGTTCAAATGCAGATGCAATCGGTCATTCCGTTACATCGGATGATGAATTAGAGATATATGCCAATTTGGTATCAAACGGAGAGACAGCTACGCAGGATAATCAGTATAACGGATATGAGGCGTCCCTTGTTGTGATGGATTCTTACAGAAATGTTATAGAAGATGGTATTCAGATGGACGTCACAGGCGGAAAATTCTCTGTCAAGAGGAACTATGAGCCGGGGACATATTACTTCAAAGTGATTCTTACAGGAAATTATCTGTCAAAAGAATCAGAGGAACTTGGGGCAGTCACCGTGACAGAAACAGCTGAGCCGGAACCGGAACCTAACACGGCTCCGACACCGGTGAAAGATAAGATAACAAAAAAGGTATATGTAATACCGTTCAGAGACAATACGTTTGAATTTGATGTAGATGGCATTGCAACGGACAAAGAAGATAAAGAACTTCACTATGAGATAGAATCCAGTTCTTTCGAGGAAGGGGAAGACTATACCTTCAGTGACAACAAGATAGAGCTGACACATTATAGTCTCAGCAAGGGAGCATTTACGATTCGCGCGTATGATTCCATGGGAGAGCATTGTGATGTAGAACTTGTGATTACCAGTATCAATGTAGGACTTGTAACCATGATTGTGCTGGCGGTGATTGCTCTTATTATTCTGATCATAGTCGGAATCATAGTATACAACAACAGTATTATTTCGTTTAAGGGAACGATAGAAGTAAAAACCTGCGTCAATGACGTAGAAAAGAGTGACCGACGCGAGGGAAGACGCGGAAATGTAAAGTTGAGCAAGTTTAAAGTCGATGACTTGGGACTTAGAAAAAACACGCGATTCCAGGCAACGGGTAAGGATTATATATATTTCATAATCAAGCCGGGATTGTATATGGGAAATCGGAAGATTAAGAAAGTGAAAATTAATGGAGATGGATCGGAACTCAGACTTTACAAAAAGGTAAGTAATGATGGACAGACGCCGGATTGGATTGCAATCAGTTTTGTACCAAAGGTATATTCTTCACGCAAGCAGGATTTCTTTGGAAATGATTCATCGAATTCATGGGGAAACAATAATGGTGATTATGGTTCCATGCAGGGTGGTGGAGTGTTTAACGGCTTAAATGGTGATTACGGAGATGCGAATATGTATGGTAGCGCACAAAAACAATCATCAGGCAACTCATCTTGGGGGAATCCTTGGGATGGACAGGGTAATAGCTATGACAATGGTGATATGGGTACTCAAGGTTCGCCTGTTAATAATTTATCACTGAATCAAGGACAGGAAGGTTATGGCATGGGTTATCAAGATAATAATAGCGAGACTAATGCAAATGGTGATATATGGCCGAAATAGGATTTTGTACAGGCTCATATAAAAAGCACAAGACGGAGGATGAAATAAATGGCACTAATTAGAAGCCTTGCGTTATCACAAGGTGGTGGAATAATTTCATATAATCAACAAGCCAAGCAGGAGGAGAATATTGTAAATATATTCATAGGTCTCGGTGGTACTGGTGTTGACTGCTTACGTGAGATAAAGACACAGGTATATAACCGAATAGAGCCAGATTTGATTACTAATGATGGAAAAGTTGTATACGAGCATATTCGTTTTTTGGGAGTTGATCGTGATATAATGTCGTTTCATTCCATTGGTGACGAGGATAGTAGGTGTAATTGCCTTCCTCTGTTCGAGAGTGAGATGTTTGCATTGGCGGGTTCAGGAATAACGCTAAAAGATGTGAAGCAGGCCAGAGATGTATACACACAGTATGCATGGTTATCCGATGGTATAGGTTATGAACCGGGCTGTCTTCGTCAAAATGGAAGATTTCTAATTATGGCGAATGCTGACAAGTTTATGGCTAGGGTGCAAAACGTAATCGCAGATTCAAAACGTGGATTATGTAATCCGCGAGTTGTAATTCATATCATTTCAGGATTGGGTGGCACAACAGGTTCAGGTATATTCTTGGATGTGTGTTACATGTTGCGTGAAATATTGAAGACTGAGTGCAACACAGGAATGTGTGGATATTTTTTTACACCGGATGTAAATGTTGCTCATGTTCAATCAAACAAAGTAAAAGAGTATATTCAACAGAACGGTTATGCAGCGTTACAAGAACTTGATTATTGTATGAATATTGAAAAAAATCATGGAAAATTTAGACAGGAGTATACTGGTGGTAAGTTAATAGATTGGGATCGCGCACCTGTTGACTATTGTCACTTAATATCAGCTCAGGATAACAATGGAAATGTTCGTCAGGATGCATATAACTATGCAATGAAGGTGACGAGTGAGTATGTGTTTGAATTTCTTGTTAAAACGGCACATTTAAATAGTGAAAAGGTTAAAATTGGTGAATTGGAGAAGGACAAGAAATATGGATATTTTATAAATTATTTATCAATCGGTGCCTCAAGTGCGGTTGTTCCTTTAAAGGAGATAAATACATATCTTGCAACCAGGCTTTTCGATAGATTTTCCGAAGTTGGCAAAGATATTCCGAGTGAAAATGATGTGTGGAGTTTTGCAGTTGGTGTCTTTAGTGAGACCAATAGCGATAAAGATATACAAAGCAGAGTATATGATGCAATCTATGCAACTTTACAGGGATATGCAAAGAACTCATATACGCAATGGGATGGTACTGCAAAGCAAATGGAAAAAAATGGCGATCAGGAAATGGTATATTTTTATGAGGGTCAAACCGCTGAAAAAGAGGGAATATTAGCAAAAAACAGGGCTGGTTTGTTGGATTCCAAAAACAATGAATCGTTGATCAGTAAAGTTAAAAGAATAATGAAAACAGTTATTACAGACATAAATAGAGGACCGGTATTTGGATATAATATTTTGAATGGCGCTAATGAATTTAGTATGGATAATGTGATTAGTGGACTCATTACTATCAATACGGAAAAACTCAATAGCCTGAGAGCTCATGCAAAGGGTAAGGAAGATGCGTGGAATGATGCAAAGAAAGGATGGGATGATCATAGTTTAATTAATCGTGGTGACAGGTATGACACATATGTGAATAAAACGTATGATTTGGAGCAACAAAAATATCTTGAAAAATCATATATGTATATGGATATGTTATTAAATAGTGTTCGGTTACAGATTAGGAATATGAGTACAGGTTACTATAGTGTTCTCTCACAAATTTTCAAGAATTTAAGAGAAACATTTAAGGATAACTCATCAGTACTTGCTAATGGCATTATTGTTGATGAGGTAAAGGGATTTGAAAAATCTCTTATAGATATTAATGATCCCAATATGCAACAGGCATTGGTAAGTGAACTTCGTAAAGTAGCTCCGAATGAGGTATTTCAAAAGTTAATCGAAGTGCTTTTAAAAGATGAGGAGACATGGAAATCAGGTGCACAGATAGCAAGGGTTGTGACTGAATTTTTTGTCGGAGAAATGAAAGAGAACAGGGAAGCAGGTATATTCCATGATTTTGCGGATAAGACTATTGAGAACTTCCTTGAAATAGTTTATGACACAGATGACAAAGATAAAATAGCAGAAAAAATAAAAAATGGTTGGTTAAGTGATTTGCATAGCTCAGCGGCACCGCTAGTTTATAAGGACAACAAAGTTTATGAGGGGACTATTGCAACATTATGC
>OGLX01000581.1_pt1 | contig 24018 bp, 19 predicted proteins | sample 1572821 | NCBI WGS metagenome assembly OGLX01 (sample SAMEA2581908, study PRJEB24529) | metagenome | biome: Human gut stool | place: China | collected 2011 | reverse complement strand
TATAAAATATTATTTATTTTTTAGGTTTTACGTCCATACATGGGTGGAACAGAAATAATAAAACCTAAAAAATAAATAATATTTTATATTAAAAAAAGACTAATTTTTATAAATTAAAATTAGTCTTTTTCTAAAAATTTTTTTGAAATTTTCATTTACATTTCTGGCTTTTCTCCCATATACCTTGATTCTCCCCACTTTCCGTGATATAATCTTTGACGGTATCGTTTTATGTAACTTTAACATGACAATTGTCTATAAAGGAGGTTTAGTTTTATGGCTAACGTTACCGTTATTGTTGGAACTCAATGGGGAAACGAAGGAAAAGGACGGATTGCCCACCAAGTTTCTAAGGAGTGCATTGCAGTTCGTGGAACAGGTAGTAGTAAAGCTGGTCACACCGTAATGATTGGTGGTCAAAAGTTTACTTTGCACTTGCTTCCTGCGGCAATTGTATTGCCAAACACTCAATGTATTATCGGTCCAGGCGTCGTAATTGACTTATCTATCCTTGCCACAGAAATAAAAACTCTACAGGCAATGGGTGTTAAAGTCTCTCCCGAACGTCTAATTATCAGTCCTCGGGCTCACATCATTCTGCCATACCACATTAGCATGGATAAAATGCACGAAGAATTGAAGGGCTCCAATAAATTAGGTACTACCCTAAGTGGAGTTGGTCCTTGTTATTCTGATAAGGTAAACCGAATCGGCATTCGCATGATAGATTTTGCAAGCTTGAGTATTCAGGAGCTTATCACTCGCATTTCTCACATTATCAAGATTGACAATGTGATTTTGAATGCATTTTCTCCTGAAAACACAATCACGAAAATCCATGCCCTTATCGATGACAGCATTTTAAGTTATCGCAGTTTGATTGTTCCCTACATTCGTGATGAACGACCTATACTTAATTCTGCACTTTTCAACGATGATAAAATAGTAGTTGAGGGTTCACAGTCTTTTTACTTGGATGTAGACCAGGGTGACTACCCTTATGTTACCTCTTCGAGTCCGAGTACTTCTGGAACTTTGGCAGCTGCTGGAATAGGTCCTGTCTACGTCCGCGATGTGTTGGGGGTTGCAAAAGCCTATTGTTCTCGCGCCGGCGAAGGTCCTTTTAACACAGAGCAATTTGGTAGCACCGCTAATGCAATACGCAAAATAGGCCACGAATTTAATGCTGATGGAAGCCCTCGTAGAGTTGGTTGGCTCGACTTGGTCCGTCTTAAAAATGCAGTCATCCAAGATGGTATCACCGAATTGTGTTTAATGCACATGGATGACCTTGGAAAAATCGGCTGGAAATTGGGTGAAATTAAAGTATGTACTTCGTATGTATATAATCAACCCCACAATTGGCCGATAACAATTGACTATGTTCCCATTGACTCGGAGAATTGTGAACCTATTTACAAAAGTTTTAAGCAAGGTTGGGATACTTCTGGTTGTACAGATTACAACTCTCTGCCTCAGCCCGCTAAAAATTTTATCGAATTCATTGAAGAATACTTGGAGATTCCTGTTATGTATATTGGAATCGGCCCTGATGTTCATGACATCATCATCAAATAACACATACCACTACGTTGCATAAAACCATACCGAGGAGGCAAATTTTGCCTCCTTCTTTATACTTTATAAACTTATTTGTATAAACTCAAACATTTGCTTGACTATAAGACTAAATTCTACTTTTAGAACTAAACTAGAATTTACTTTTTGAATTAACTATACAAACATTTTTCTACGGATTCTAATTGTTTTTAATTATCCGGTATGGTATAATTTATACAGTTATAAAATTTAATTGAAAGGAAAATCAGGTATTGTATACTGGTTAAACATATAATATGATAGTAAAAAATCCTAAATTTGAAATTTCAGCAGTGAAGCCTTCTCAATATCCTCAAAACGATATGCCTCAAATTGTTTTAGTTGGGAAATCTAATGTTGGCAAATCTAGCTTTATAAACACAATGTTAAATAGAAAAAAATTAGCAAGAACAAGCTCAGAGCCTGGCAAAACAAGACAAATAAACTTCTACAATGTAGATAATAACTTTTATTTCGTTGATTTACCCGGATATGGATATAGTAAAATGTCTAAACAAGAGCAAGTAAAAGTAGGAAATTTTATTGAAGAATACTTATCAAAGTGTACAAAAATTTCATTAATAGTATTTTTAATAGACATACGTCATTCTCCAACTGAAAATGATAGGTTAATGTATAAATACAAATTCACCTTGTTTAATAGTAGCAAGCAAAGCTGATAAAATAGCAGTTACTAAAGTTTCTGGGGTTCTAGAAGATTTACAACAAGAATTAAACCCATTAAAAGATTTAACATTCTTGCCTTTTTCAGCAGAAAGAAAAATATACAGTGAAAATGTGTGGAATTATATTGAAAATTATATTTAGATTTTTGGGATAATTATTACGCATTAAGGTTAGTATATTTTATTTATAATACTAATCTTATTTTTATTTGAATTCGACAAAATTCAACAAAAAATGCATTTTTTGTTGAATTTTGTCGAATTCCGTGATATAATACAGCAATATTAACTCCTCTTTGAGGAGATTTTGAAAGGGGATTCTTATGACTCTGAATCGGAAAATGCCTCGTGAAACTCGAAAGGTCCTTTTCGCAAATTCAACACTCAGAGATGTTGCCATGAAGGCACTTGAAACCAAGTACCCCGATGTGCACATTCAGAAGGTTGACCACAATGCTATCCTTATCAATCTGACGGACAGCAAGATTTACGACCTTCACGTAAACAAGAGCGTTGAAGACTTGGGTGGCTCTTTTATGCCTATCACGGCATAAGCCCATCTAAGATGAGTGCTAATATAGCGCTTTAGTTACCAACGCGTACTCCCTTCTCCCCCTCCGGATGCATTTGCATTTCGGCGGGGGATTTTTTTATTTCCAAATAAATTATTTCCTATACAAACTTTTATTACAAAAAAACTAATTTCAATTTTAAAAATGAGGTCAAGCTCGCCTTTTAATGAGTCCAAAATAGCTCCAATCATGAGCACTGTGCCGTAATTTTTATAAATTGAAATTAGTCTTTTTTTATATTATTTTGTTATTAATTCTATTCTCTTTTCCACATTAGCTTTACCCAAAACATGCATTATTTCATACAAGTCTGGAGTGTTTCTTCTTCTTGTTATTGCAACTCTTAGCACTGTACTAATATCTCCAACATGGCCTGGCCATTTTTCTGGCTCTTTCTTGTATTCTTTAACTTCTCTTGCATATCCTAACTCTTCAGCCATGTCTTTCATCTTTCCAAACCAAGTTTGTTGGTCATCTGCTTCATCATAATATTTTGACATATATAAATTTAAAATCTTTTTTATTTCTTCTTTATCATTTATCTTGTCAAATTCGTATTCATCATTGCTTGCAAAAAATTTATCATCATACATGTATTCTATGCAATGTTTAACATCTGACCATTTTGCAATATCTCTACGAGGTTTAGCTTTGCCACGTTCAATGTTTAGAACTTTAATAGAATATTCTTTGTTGTTTAAAAGTTCTAATAATTCATTGTCGTAAGTCTCAGCCCATTCATGAGCCTCATTATAAACCTTCTCGGCTGTATATTTAGATATAACATTTTTTCCTATGTCTAAAAGCTTAACCATATCGAATAAAGCTCCACTAACACTCATCTTTGTTAATTGGAAATCAAATTCTTTTATTGATTTATCTGGATTTTGTTTTCTCCAAATTTCGAAATTTGAATTTGCAATGTTTAGCAAATATTCCTTTACAGCCTCAACTGGAATACCAATCTCTTTGTAGTAATTTGCTGATGCCTCTGGGTCTTTTCTTTTGCTTATCTTTCTCTTATTTCCATTATCATTTTTAAGTATTGTTGCAGTATGTGCATATTTAGGAGCCTTAAATCCTAACATTTGGAATAATTGAACATGAATTGGAACAGAAGATAACCATTCGTCTCCTCTTATTACATGTGTTGTATGCATTAAGTGGTCATCAACAGCATGCGCAAAATGGTAAGTTGGAAGTCCATCAGCCTTAATTATTACTATATCTTGGTCATTTTCTGGGAATATAACATTTCCCTTTATAACATCATGAACCTTAATCTTCCTCTCTTCGCTTCCATTTGATCTTAAACGAATTATATAGTGTTCACCATTCTTTATTTTTTCTGCTGCTTCTTCAACAGTCAAATTTCTATACTTAGCCCAAACTCCATAATATCCAGGTTTAACACCAGCAACCTCTTGAGTTTTTCTCATCTCCTCAAGCTCTTCTGCAGTAGCAAAACATGGGTATGCTTTTCCTTGCTCTAACAAATACTTAGCATAAGCTTGATAAATTTCCCTTCTCATAGATTGTCTATAAGGTCCATATTCTCCATGCCAAGTTGTTTCTGTATCCATTCCCTCATCAGGAAGAACATCAAAATATTTTAAAGAATCAATTATATCTTTAATTCCATTTTCAACTTCTCTTTTTTGGTCTGTATCCTCAACTCTCATAAAAAATACACCATTAGTTCTATCTGCAATAGTTCTTGCAAGCAAAGCTTGGTATATAGTTCCAATATGAACAGAACCAGTTGGACTAGGTCCAATTCTTACAACCATAGCACCTTCAGGTAAATCTCTCTCAGGATATTTTTCTTCGTAAAACTCTATTGGTTTTGCATCCGGAAAAATTAAATTTGCTAAATCCTTATAATCCATAATCTTACTCCTTTTATTTTTATTAACAGAAGCTTTCAAGGCTTTTACTTTAAAAGCTTCTTTTCTAATTTTCCTAGTTCACCCTATTAAACTTCCATTATTATTGGTAATATCATTGGGTCTCTCTTTGTTTTTTGGAATATATAGTCTCTTAAATCATCTTTTAATGTTGATTTTATTGTTGACCAATCTGTTATATGTCTTTGTTCAAATCCTGCAACTTCTTGTTTTATCACGTTTTTAACGTCTTCCATTAAGTTTTCAGATTCTCTTACATAAACAAATCCACGTGAAATAACATCTGGTCCAGATACTATTTCACCTGTTGATGAGTCCATTGTTAATACTATAACAATTAATCCATCTTGAGATAAATGTTGTCTGTCTCTTAATACAATGTTTCCAACATCTCCAACACCTAATCCGTCTACTAAAACTTTTCCTGATGGTACTGATGTTGTGAATTTTGCTTCGTCTTTATTTAACTCTAATATTCTACCATTGTGTGTTATGAATATGTTTTGTGCAGGTATTCCCAGTTCTTTAGCAGTTTCTGCATGTGCCATTAATTGTCTATACTCACCGTGAACTGGTATGAAGTATTGTGGTCTTGCCAAAGATAATATCAATTTTTGCTCTTCTTGGCAAGCATGTCCAGATACGTGAACATCAGCTAATGCACTGTATACAACTTCTGCACCAATCTTCATTAAATCATCTATAACTTTAGAAACCAGCTTCTCATTTCCTGGTATTGCATTTGCAGAAATTATTACTAAATCATTTGGTGTAATAGTAACCTTTTTATGCTCTCCTGCTGCCATTCTTGTTAAGGCTGACATTGTTTCTCCTTGGCTACCTGTTGTAATTATTACTAATTGCTCATCATTGTAATTACGTATTAAATCGATATCTATGAAAATATCTTCTGGAGCATTTATATAACCTAGAGCTCTTGCGTTTTCAATCATATTTATCATGCTTCTACCACAAACCGCAATCTTTCTGCCATATTTAACAGCCGAATCCACAATTTGTTGAACCCTGTGGACATTTGATGCGAAAGTTGCTACAACAATTCTTTTTTTACAGTTCATAAACAATTTGTCGAAAACTGCTCCAACAGACTTTTCTGACATTGTAAATCCTTTTCTCTCAGAGTTTGTACTATCAGACATAAGTGCCAATATTCCCTTATTTCCAAGTTCTGCAATTCTACCTAAGTCCATTGGCTTTCCATCGATTGGAGTATAATCTATTTTAAAATCTCCAGTGTGAAGTATTGTTCCTGCAGTAGTAGTAATTGCAAGCATTACAGAGTCTGGAATGCTATGACAACTTCTAATAAACTCTACCGAGAACTTTCCTAATTTAATAGTTTGACCTGCATCAACTTCTACAAGCTTTGTAGACCTTAATAAATGATGCTCTTCTAGCTTCCCTTTAATCAATCCACAAGTTAATTTTGTCGCATAAATTGGCATATTAATTTGTTGTAATACATATGGAATTGATCCAATGTGATCCTCGTGTCCGTGAGTAATTACCATTCCTCTAACCTTTTCCTTATTTTTTACCAAATAAGTAACATCAGGAATTACTAAATCTATTCCAAGCATATCATCTGTTGGGAACTCAAGTCCACAATCAACAACTATAATATCATCTTCATACTCGAAAACTGTAATATTCTTTCCAATCTCTTCTATACCACCTAATGGAATTATTTTTATTGATGGTTTCTTAAATCTAAAATCTTCTCTCTTGGTAATTGACCTTTCGCTTCTCTTTGCAATTGCTCTTTCTGGTCTTTTTGCTATTGCTCTATTCTCTACCTTAACAAGACCTCCTTCATGTCTTCTTGTTTTTACAAGCTTTGTGTTCTCATTTTCTTGGCTTGTTATATTTTTTTCTAATATTTCGTTACTTTCTGCAGAAGCATTCTCATTTCTGTTTTCTCTACTTCTACGTGGTCTTCTACTTCCTTTTGTATTTTCTGCTGTCTCTGTTATAGTTTTTCTAGTACTATTTCTACTTGTGCCTTCTCTTCTATTGTAATTTCTATGGCGTCCTTCTCTTCTCTTTACGCCAGTATCAGAAACATTGTTTTCAGTTCCAACGTTTCCATCTTTATTTAAATTCTCATCTGTCATTAAAAAAAATCTCCTTCTTTCATAGTCTTTATATGTTGTTACTCTCATACTTTTAACTTGATCCGTACATAAAATTTCTAAATTTATATATTTTATGGGAATACGAAAAATACATATATCTATTATCTCTTAGATATATTATTTTAAACATCCTATAAACCTACTATACAAAAAAATTCCGCCCTAACGTATAGTAATATATAATAAAATCAAATCTCTTCTTTACCTTTTTCAGGTAACAACTGTTTACAATTATACCCTAAATTTAAGAAATTGTCAAATTTTACTTGACAACTCTTTTCTATTTTGATATTATATTAATTGCTTGTTAACAAGCATCTTAAATAGTTTTATTAATAGATAACTTAAAATGCAGGTATAGTTTAGTGGTAAAACATAACCTTGCCAAGGTTAAGTTACGGGTCCGATTCCCGTTACCTGCTCCATAAAATTTGCAATATGTAATTACAATAGATTTCCAATAACATTGGAAATCTATTTTTATTTATCCAATTACTATATACAAAACCTTAATTTGATGATAATATTTAGTCATACTAAAAATGTGAGGTGCAAATATGAAGAAAAATATTATTTTTTCTATATTACTACTATTACTTGTAGTTTTTAACATATTTATTGGTCTCAAACTATGGTCAGCAATAGAAGATAATGACGATTTTGCTCCATATACTGAGAAAAACTTCGATGTAGCATATATTATAAGTTCTGATATTCTCAGTCCATCACAGTTAAAAAATGAGGTAACTCCTATCGCACAAAATTATGAAAAGAACGTAAAATTAACAAGTCTTGATTATCATTTAGAAAATAAAAATTCAGGATTGGTAATACTAGAATTTTATAAATCTTTTCCAGGGAAAAATAAGGCTTGTACCATAGAAATGAAATTAGATATTGCTACTAAAAAAATTTATAATATTATTTATAGAAAAGGACACGGCAAACGCATTGGTGGACACGAAAATGAAATTGTTAATACTATAGATACCGATATCTTATCTTATTTAACTGATGAAAATATCGAAGTGACAATATTGAATTATGGAGTATATAGTCGAAGCTTTTCCGTAGACGAACTTGAAAGAATGAAATAAATAATATTTCTTAAAGATTATTCTATAAAATTACATATATAAGTTTCTCGTCTTTAGCTATCAAATTTTATTTTAAAACCACTTGCCAAACATAAAAATCTATGCTATACTAGTTAAGTATTGAATAAATACAGCAATATTACCAATAAAAATAAATTTAACATTGCTTAAATTTATTATAAATGAAGTCTGGTTTCTATTTTATTATTGGTAATATTTACACTTTTAAAGCATATATTATATTAATATGGCACCTTAGCCAAGTGGTAAGGCAGAAGTCTGCAAAACTTTCATCCTCAGTTCGATTCTGAGAGGTGCCTCCATAAAAGAAACGATAAAATGTTGAAATATCAATATTTTATCGTTTTTTTATCTTTAGACTAAAAATAAAAATAATTTTTAATGTTTACTTGAATTAATTACCAAAATAGTGTATAGTAGGTGTTATAGGAAATGAGAATAAGCAGATGTGGTTTGCCACCGTACATAACAGAGTGAATCTCTGGGAAAGTGAGGTGGTGTTTATGGTAGATTTTTTATTATTCCTAATTATAGGATTTATGATTACTTTAACTATAAACATAGCCTTATTGACAGTTATATTTATAATGTGGACAAATAAGGAATAAAATAAACAAACACATCTGTTAACTTTGGCGAGTTAGATGTGTTTAATCTCTCGGCAAACCACGTTTGTGGTTTCCGTTTCCTATATTTATATTATACACATATTTTTATAGAAAGTCAAACGTTTTATATAGAATTACTGTGTTTATTCTATGTTATGCAAAAGGAGAATAACTATGATTATACTTTTAGATGCAATGGGTGGAGATAATGCACCCGACGCTAATATTAAAGGAGCCGTCGCAGCAATAAATCAAATTAAGGCTGAACTATGGCTTATTGGAAAAGAGGAAGTAATTAAAGCAAAATTAAAAGAATTTTATAACAAAACAGCCGAGGAAATTTCTCCAAGACTAAAAATTTATAATGCTACAGAAACAATAGAAATGGAAGATACCCCTACACTTGCAATTAAACACAAGAAAGATTCTTCTATGGTTGTTGGTTTCAATCTTTTAAAAGAAGGAAAAGCTGACGTATTTATTTCAGCTGGCAACTCTGGTGCCCTTCTTACAGGAGCTACTTTATTAGTTGGCAGAATTAAAGGTGTTGACAGACCTGCACTTGCCGGAATTCTTCCATCATATCATAAGAGATTGGTTTTGATGGATTGCGGTTCTAATACAAATTGTAAGCCTATTAATTTATTACAATTTGCACAAATGTCTACTATTTACATACGCGATGCTTTAGGAGTTGAAAATCCTGCAATTGGCCTTTTAAACATTGGTACAGAAGAGACTAAAGGAAATGAATTAGTACGTGAAAGCTACAATTTACTAAAAGAAAAATCACCAGAATTAGGAATTAATTTTGTTGGAAATGTTGAAGGAAGAGATGCATTCTCTGGAAAAATCGATGCAATTATAGCCGATGGATTTACTGGAAATATTTTCTTAAAAACTGTTGAAGGAATGGGAAAATTCATAAAAAGATCTTTAAGCGAGAGCCTAAAGAAAAACTTCTTATCCATGTTAGGATCTGTTCCAGCACTCCCTTCACTTAATAGATTTAAGAAAATGATGGATTATAAAGAATACGGTGGTGCATTGTTCTTAGGAGTAAAAAAACCAGTTGTAAAAGCACACGGAAGCAGTGATGCCAAATTATTTGAATTTACTGTAAAACAAGCAGAACAATTCGTAAATAATAAAACTGTAGAAAAATTAACTACAGAATTTGAAAAAATGTCAAAAGAAAAAATCGTCTAATAAGACGGTTTTTTCTTTTGATACTCAATTTATATTCTTTCTGTTACCCAAGCGCATATTTTCTATTTTGCTAGTGGTACATATCCGCCAGCACTTACAGCTTTCTTGCCTTCTTCTGTTTTTAGCCAATTAACTAATTTTCTTACATTACTGTTTTGTGCTTCGTCTTTTCTATAAACTGCATATACTACTTTTGTTAATGGGTAACTTCTACTTGCTATTGTGCCATCTGTTGGTTTGACACCATTTATTGCTAAAAATTTAACATTATCTTTTACGTATTGTTCTTTAGCGTATAAGTATATTGAATATCCTATCGAATTTTTGCTGTTTGAATATGAGGCTATTCCATCGATTAATCCAGACATGGAGCCTATCATTAAATTTGTATTCTCTGGTTCTTTCATTTTTAGTCCTTGCATTACCATTTTTTCCATAAGATTTTGACTTCCAGAGTTTTTCTCTCTTTGGTATGCAACTATTTCTACATTGTCTCCTCCTACACTACTCCAATTTGTAATTTCTCCTGTGTATATTTTTTGTATTTGTTCAATAGTTAATGAATCTACTTTATTTTCTTTATTTACTAAAAATACAAAGCCGTCAAGTCCTATCCCTACCATTTCAAATTCCACATTATTTTCTTGTGCTGATTTTATAATATCATCAGATGGTTCAGAAACGAATATAAGGTCTTTTTCTTTATTTATTAAACTTGCATATACTCTTGCCGTTTTTCCATGTGTATTTTCATCAAGATATTTTTGAGCTTCTTCATCTGAATAATTTAAAACAGATTTTGTAATTTCTCCTATCATTGGAAGCATGGCTGTTGCGCCATCTACTTTAGGAAACTCACTTTCAGTCATAGTAAATTCACTAACAGTATTTGTCACATTATTATTATTTTTTGTACTTGAATTATTTATATTTGATATTTCATTATTTATAGGATTGGTAGTTTGTTTATTCATAAAGAATATGCAATACACTATCGCACACATAATAAAAATTATTATAAGTATAATTGGAATTATTATTCCAGCAATAGATTTTCTTTCATTCATAAATATATCCCCCTAGTTATTTTTTCTCTTCATAATGTTGATTTCTAATATAATTAAACAAATTACAATCATTATTCCAATTATTGCTAACACAATAACATCTTTAGTAGTTATACTAAATGATTTCTTTTCATCTTGTAAATTACCATTAATATCTTCTCCAGAATCATTTTTTATAATCGCATAGTTTATTTCATTTTCAGCATCTGATTTTATTTTTTCATTTTTTAGTTCGTTTATTTCTATTAAGTTTTGTGCTGTATTATCAGCAATTGCTTCCTTTATAGATCCCAAACCATTAGATTTTCCAAACTTAAAAAACTCTATTACAAATTTACCATCTTCTTGAATCCTAAAGCCAATACATTGAGCTATAGTTGGTACAAGACATTTTTCGTTAATAATATCATTTGAAAATAGTTTAGTTGTAACATTATAAAACTGATCACTATAATAATTTTCATCTGTATATTCATCTTTTAATGTTACATACTGTTTAGCCACATTCTTTTGTTTTTCATTATAATAGCCTATCATAATAGGGATATAACCTTCTACAGTTTGCTGAACTTGTTTTCCTTTATCATCAGTCGTAATATATGTATATGTTGTTTTAGCATTGTCATCAAAAATTACTTTTCTGATATATAAATCTGGGTTTATCATATTTATATATTCGATTTTTTCCTCTTCTGTTGCATCTATTTTTTCTCCAGTTATCCCAATACCAACATAAATAATTTTTTCCCCAGTCTCAGGTCTTTCTAACCAATTTGATTTATCTTCTGTTCTTAATATGTTCCATTCACTTGTTTCTATAGTATCCATCTGCATATTTTCTTCCAATTCGCCTGAAACATTTTTCTTAATATATAATGTTTTATTTTCTTCAGATTCCACATAATCTATACATATCTTTTTATCTTTGAGGGTATAAATTTCATTAGAACTATTCTCTATAATATAATCCTTCGTTAGAACATAATTCCAATCTTCCTCATTATAAAAAGTATAAAAAATAGATGTCTGTAAGTCACTTTCTCCATTTATTAATAACTGTCTATTTAATGTATATTCCATAATCGAGCTAACAACGTTTGAAGTTCCCGATATATTTTCATTAATTTTTAATAAATCTTTAAATATATCTTCTGTCCTAACTATTTTGATATTTTTATCCTTTAAGTAGTTTGAATTTTCAGTAGTATATTTATTATAATCTAAATAAATTCCATTATTTATCCAATCTTTTGCATTCTTTATTATAGCAATTTCATTATCAGAAAAACTATTTTCTCTTCCATATAGCAAATCTTTATATGTTTCTTTTTCTATAATTACATCTTGAGTTAAAGCGTTAACATTAAAATTATAATATTCCGCAATAATAGTATCATTTTCAAATTCATAGCATTGAGGGTAAATATTTTTTACAAGTGGAACATCTTCACTTGGCAATTTTATATTTATTTTAAATGCATTAATTTTTTTCCACTTAGATTTTTGTAAGCTATATTTTATTACTTTTGCCTCATTTAAATTATTGTTAGTTTGATATTTAGCAACAACCTTCTTAGCTTCTCCTGCGGGAATAGTTATATTAAAAATATAGTTTCCATTATATTTTCTAAAGTTATTTATATAAGTGTCATTGACATTCACACTTACATTACTAACTGAAATTCCTAAATCTTCGTCTTCTAGTTTAATTGCTGCCAAAGTATTTATACTTTCATTTGTGGTATTCTTTATAATTATAGTATTCTCTACACTAGAATTTCCCACATCAATATTTACTTCGTTTAACAATACTTCTGTTCCATTATAATTTTGTAAATTTAAAATCTCTCCGTAAAAATAAGTTACATCACTTTGCGAATACACATTATGTGTTAACACGCATAAAACTGCAAAAATTATGATAATATATACTAAAATTTTATTTTTCATTTGTCCTCCTCTATTTCCTTTGTATGATTCATATTTTATATTACCACAATTTAAAAGTCAAGATATAGAAATTGTTATATATTATACTATAATTCATATAGTCCAATATAACAATAACTATTTTTTACAAGTTACATGTCACTCATAAAATATTTTATTATATCAATTTAGCCAAAATATTTAGTTTGTACACGACTTTTTATTTATATTTATAATACGAAAAAACTAGGTGTTAAAATATCACCTAGTTTTTTCATTATATTTATTGAAACAATTATTGTAATTCTACAGTTGCTCCAACTTCAGCAAATTTAGCTTTTAATGCTTCTGCATCATCTTTAGAAACGTTCTCTTTTATTGTTTTTGGAGCTCCGTCAACTAAATCTTTAGCTTCTTTTAATCCTAATCCTGTTGCATCTCTAACAACTTTGATAACTTGGATTTTGTTTGCTCCAGCTTCCTTTAATACTACGTTGAATGAAGATTTTTCTTCAGCTGCTGCTGCTGCTCCAGCTGCTGGTGCTGCAACTGCTGCTGCAGATACTCCATATTTTTCTTCTATTCCTTTAACTAATTCAGCAAGTTCTGCTACTGATAAAGCATCAATGCTCTCTAATAATTCATCTATTTTTGCCATTTTAAATTTCCTCCTTATATATTTTTTATTTTCTGAACTTTCCGTTCTTATTTTCACGGCAATGTGAATTTAATTTTTGATAAAGATTTTTATCAAATTTCTTTCTAAAATTAATTAGAAACAAGTATAACAAGGCAACCAAGTCAAAAATACCGGAAACGTACTATGTGTACGTTGAGGATTTTTTGATGCAGGTTAACGCAGTTAGACGACGTTTATAATTAATTTTAAGCGTTAGCTTTTTGGTCTTTAACCTGATCCAATGCAACTGCAAGTTTTGTAATATTTCCAAGCAATGCTCCAGCAAGTTTTGCAAGTAATTCTTGTCTTGATGGTAATTTTGCTAGTGTTATTATTTCTTCTGCAGTCATAACTTTACCTTCTATAACTCCACCCTTTATTTTGTAGAAGTCATGATCCTTTGTAAAGTTATATATTACTTTAGATGGTTCTAAGTAATCTTCGTTTCCAATTACTAATGCTACTGGTCCTTCTAAAGCTTCGTCTAATGCTGATTCTCCGTTTGCATCTAATGCTCTTTTTATAATGTTATTTTTTATAACTTTATATTCTGCATTTGCATTTCTTAAATCAGCTCTTAATTTTGTTACGTCTGTAACTGTAATTCCTCTGTAATCTGTTAATAATACAACTTTAGCATCTTTTAATACTTTTGCTAATTCGTCAACTTGTGCTTGTTTTTTTGCTATTGTTTTCTCATTTGCCATTTTATAATTCACCTCCTAAAAGTAAAATCCAATCCGTATAGCATCTCGAGGCTATAAGAATTGGATTTATTTCCGCTCTTATGCCTCGGTAGGTCTTACTTTATGCCTACTGTCTTTGGCTATATTTCATAAATTATTTTTGGTCAATATACATACTTGGACCCATTGTTGTAGATATTGCTACACTCTTTATATATTGTCCTTTTGCAGCAGCTGGTTTAGCTTTGATTATAGCGTTTATAATAACGTCATAATTTTCAGCTAATTTTTCTGCTCCAAAAGATACTTTACCAAATCCTAAGTGAATTATATTACTCTTATCAAGTCTATATTCAACTTTTCCTGATTTGATTTCTTTGATTGCTTTTGTAACATCCATTGTTACAGTTCCTGATTTAGGGTTTGGCATTAATCCTTTTGGTCCTAATACCTTTCCTAATCTTCCTACAACGCCCATCATATCTGGAGTTGCAACGATTACATCATAATCAAACCAATTTTCTTTTTCTATTTTTGGTATTAATTCTTCTGCTCCTACGAAGTCTGCTCCTGCTTTTAAAGCTTCGTCAGCCTTTGGTCCTTTAGCAAATACTAAAACTCTTTGTGTTTTACCTGTTCCATTTGGAAGTACTGTTGTACCTCTAACTTGTTGGTCAGCATGTTTTGAGTCAACACCTAATTTAACATGTAATTCAACTGTTTCGTCAAATTTAGCCTTTGGCATTTTTTCAATAAGTTCTAGTGCTTCTTTTGCAGAATAAAGTTTTGTTCTATCTACTAATTTTGCACTTTCTGCGTATCTTTTTCCTTGTGCCATTTTCTTTCCTCCTTTTGGTAATTTCGAATATTTTAAATATTCTCCCAATTTAGTTGGGAATCCTCCGTCTGCACGAACAGTCACAGGTTGGGAGGAAACTAAAATGTCTGCTTCTGATAGAATCTTTGGAACATCATTATATTGAGCAAATCTAAAACTTGTGTTGTTTGCTAATCCCTCTTGCTCAATAATCCTTTCCAATATAGATTTATCTTTTAAATTTGGTTTTCCAAAAAGATACAAATGAACATCATAATTATCTCTTAGCAAGATAGATAAAGCGTACAAAATATTGTCTACATTATCTTTTGATAATTCCATATTTCCCATATAAATTAATTTCTTAGTTTTATTTATAGGCTTTTTTATTATATTATGGAATCGATTGACATCGGTAATGGATGAAATTATAATACCTGGATTGTCTGTGATTTTTTTATAATATTTCAATAAATTTTCGGTCATGGAAATATATCCTGAATATTTACTTAAAATAACACGATAAATCACTTCTTTCCAAAATGGTATTTTATTCTTTAATTTACCTCTAATAGGTGTTGGATACTCATCAAAAATAAAAATAAGTTTTCTCTTAAATAATATATTTAATACCCTCATATACAGCAGGCAAATGAGACTATCTGAGCTTATAATAAACACGTCATATCTTCTAATTTTATCTCTTTTATGTAATTTTACACCTAAGATAAAAAGAGAATAAATCATTTCATATGCATGGAATAGCTTATTACTAAATCGTTTGCTTCTGAATGAATAAAAATATGATATACCATTAAAAACGCCTTCATTATTATTATTCGCGTTAAAATTATTAGGTGCAATTGACCATACATCAACTTTATCACCACATTCTAATAAGCCCTTAGAATATGAGAAGATACGTGTTGTGGCTGCCATTCCATACGGAATAGGGTATTTACAAATAATGCCAATATTCATGTTTTATCAATTAAATTCTACGATATAAGGAGATAAAATTAACAAATAGAGTAGTATGTTATTTTCTATAGGATTACTAAAAAAACTAATACATACTACTAATAATGAAAGTGTAACAATAATAATTGACTGCCTATATTGATAGAAAAAATTACCAATCGAGTACATAAAAAAAGAGAATGCGAAAATACCCCATGTCACTAATGTGTTTCCCAAGCCATTAACAGTAACAATATGTTTCAAAGCCATATATGAAGTTGTATCTTGGACGCAACCCCAACCTATTGGAAACATCAAAAATTTATCCGTCAACAATTTGAAAGAAAGGATTCTATTGGCTTCATATAGTTTCCTGTAACCTTGATGGTGTACTATTCCCTTTTGTGCGGAGGATATAAATTCTTCGATTTTTGGAAGAAGGAAGTCTGCATTCATCAACCAACCTATTGAAAAAACAGTACAGATAAGAATAAGTGCTTTTATATAAATATTTTGTCCTTTCAAAAGAAACAGTAGCAAAATGATAAAAAATGCCAAATATCCTGCTGTGGAAAATGTAGTTAAAAGGATTATAGTATATACCTTAATGTGTCTATTCAATTGAAAACCTTGTCGACATATATTATATGCAATCAAGATATTTAAAATCATCGCATATGCACCCGGTTCCCACATAAAACCACTATTCCTGAAGTTTCCATTACCCATATATGTAAAAAAGAAAGCATAGAAATAGTATTTCTGAGACTCCTTCTGATAAAAAATATCAGCGGTAAAAGGACGGAATACAGAAGTAAGGCTATTAAACATACTGGGAAAGAACAAGGATAAGATATAAAATATTGTAGAAATTAACGCCAGTTTATACAAAAATTGTTCATATTTATCCCAAAAGTTATCCTTGCAACAAGATAAACATAAATATGCAAGATAGATCAAAACAATTTTCCCTATAAAAGGAAAAAAATCTATATTTTTACCAAAATATAATGAGGATATTAGGTTTATTAAAATCCATCCACTTAATAAATAAAAAAGAATATTATTATATAAATTCTTATGATTTATAAAGCTATAAAGAGCTAATAATCCCACAACTATAATTCTAATAAAATCATTACTAGCAATGGACGATGCTCCTGATATCATCATAGTGAGAAAAACAAATATCGCTATTTCTAGCTTTGTAATAGAATTTACTTTACCCATATACTTCGTTTTCCTAAAAAAATATTTTTGATCTGTATCTTAGGCCAAATAGTATTGGCAAATGTTGATATAATAAGTGAAATAATTACTCCTTTTACACCCCAATAAGTACCAAGCAATAAAGCCAATGGAATATGCACAAAAGCCTCTATCATTGTAATATAGAATTGGAGCTTTACACACCCAATACCATTGATTATGCTCCCATATCTAGCCCATGATAATTGGATGCAGAAATACAATAATAGAAGAAACATTAATGATTTATCGGGTTTGATAGTTGATGATAACCACCATTTGTATACAAAATCTGATAATAAAATCAAAACTCCTCCAGCGGCAATCATTATATATGAAATGAATTGTAGTTTTTTTAATATTCCTTTAATCCATTGATAATCCTTTCTCGTATAAGCATCAGTGGCAGCAGACCAAAAAGGAGTCATGATAATCATAAAGGCCATCTCTATCAAACCAATGTATTTGTAGGCAATATTATACTCAGCCACAGAAGTATTTCCACAAGTATGGGCGATTATCAAGTTGTTTGACTGAAATAATAATAAAGTCGTCAATTGAATCCAAAAGAATTTACTCCCAAGAATAACAATCTCTTTTATTTTAGAACGCTCAAAGAAAGAGGGGGTTGGCATATATTGGGGTATCATTTTTCTAAACAGTATCAATGAAAAAATCATCAATACAACGACTGGAGCCATTGATATAATCATTCCCAATTTCAAAAGAGAAACTTCATTGCAAACATTTGTATAAATAAAAATTCCAATGAAAGCGAACAATTGACTAAGCATCAATATCAATGAGGATAATGCCGGCTTTTGTAAAGCGTACAATACAGAATTTAGAAGTTTTAGTAGCATTTGAAATGCTAAACTTGAAAGAACCCATAACATTAATAATGTAAGTTCACCATTAGGAATCGAATGAGCGTTTAGCAGACTATTCCAATTGCAAAATGGAACAATGCAGGCCTCTATGATAAAGAACAAGAAACATAAGATTCCCATTGCACCATAAGTAGTACTCACATATTTTCGAGCATTTATTTCATCTTTACAAGCAATTGATTCCGCCAATTTATTTCTCAGACCATTACCTAACCCAATGTCAAAAAATGCAATCCAGGAAACAATTGTAGTAATTGTCAACCATATTCCATATCTATCTTGATTCAAACTATTAATCAACAATGGAACATAAGCCAAATTAATAATGATGTTGCAAATTTTTATGAGCAACATCCCCAAAATATTCTTTTGTGCCTTTTGAGTTCTGCCTGAAGATGACTTAATAAAACTCAACCCTTTCATATCTTAAAACCTAAAATCACCTAATAATAGGATTATCTAAAAGAATTTTATACAGGAATAATATTCCACTTCTCCTCATACTCACTATGCATTAATATCGCCTTACCCTCTTTCTATTCAAACATCCTTGGCTTTGTGTCATCGTCGTGAAAGTCTGAATAGGAAGTTATATAGTAGTTCATATCTTGCAAGATCCATTCATTTGTATTAGCCAATACGTTGATTCTATGTTTTCGAAAAAATGTGTTATTTCGTGACTGATAGGGAATTCGATTCTTCCAATCTTGCCCAACCGAATTTTTTTCATCAATTCTAAATGCGATACCGTACCGTCAACGTAACCAAAATCACACAGACATGATGGATAGTCTTCATATATGTAAGATATATTCTATGTCGATATGACGTTTCCTGTATGTTTCTTCACAAGTCTTATTTCCAGCTAACACTTCAAATCTTCGGATAAACATAAATTCCTATTTTTTCGAGTATATATTTTAATTTGGATGCATAATTCTTGTATCAGGCACTGGTGATTATTATATCGAAACGCTTTTGATATTTTTTACGAACCGCCCCCAATAATATATTGGTAAATACGCTGCAAAAGATATTGTTTTGTGGCAAAATCTTATCAAACTCCGAAAATATACATGAGATTTTTCCTGGAAAATCTCATGTATATTTTGATTATTCCTTTTTACATTGTGTATAAAAGGTCTTAATAAAAATTTCATTTCCGGTACTTGAACTATTTTATGTGCAATTTTCATTAGTTTCGGTGATAATTGTATTTGCACTTATTTAGAAATATCCATTATTTCTTGAATATTCCACAAAAGTCCAATATCATTTTATCCTTCCTCCAAGATAGCTCTTTAAACTCGTTGTGAGCCGTAAGGAACACCACGATGTCTGCCTTGTCGTAGGCTTCGCAGTAGTTAGTCAGCTTAAACACGTTGTGCTCTTTTACATTCGGTTCTACGACCAAAATGTCGGCATTGTTGCAGCTCTGCATCACTTTCGTGGTAATATACTTCGCCGGACTTTCACGCAAATCGTCAATATTTGGTTTGAATGCCAATCCCATCATGGCTATAACTGGTTTACGATGATTCTTCAACTCAAACTTCAACATGGCGTTCTTCACCTTTTCAGCACACCAGAAACTCTTGTAGTTGTTAATATCACGTGCATCGTTGATTAACTTGCTTTCTGCCGGGAAATCAGCAGTGATAAAGTATGGATCTACCGCAATACAATGACCTCCTACACCGCAACCGGGTTGCAGGATATTTACACGCGGATGCTTGTTGGCAAGGTTAATAAGTTCCCAAACATTGATACCAGCCTTGTCGCAGATAAGCGAAAGTTCATTGGCAAAAGCTATCTGTACATCGCGACTGGAGTTCTCCGTCAGCTTACACATTTCCGCTGTACGGCAGTTAGTCTTGTGAAGTGTGCCCTGCACAAATTGCGAATAGAATGCTATTGCCTTTTCGGTAGATTCAGGATTCAAACCACCGATGACCCGATCGTTGTGTACCAATTCATAGATCACATTACCTGGCAATACACGCTCCGGGCAATAGGCTATGAAAATCTTACTTTCCAATTCCGGACGTTCACCAAAAATGATGCGTGCCATAGCCTCTGTAGTTCCTACAGGTGAAGTGGATTCTATTACATAAAGATCCCCTTCTTTCAGTAACGGCAATACGGCACGTGTAGCCGCTTCCACGTAACTCACATCCGGCTCGTGGTTTCCCTTGAACGGGGTTGGGACCACCATGAAGTATGCATCGCTGACTTCCGGTGTAACCGAAGCCTTCAACATGCCAGCTTTCACTACTTCCTGTAACATTTCCTCCATGCCAGGTTCAATGATGTGCAAATGTCCCGCATTGGTCATTTTCACTACATGAGGATTAATGTCAACTCCTGTTATTTGAATGCCGTGCTTTGCGGCAATAATGGCTGTAGGTAGTCCGATGTAACCCAAGCCCATGAAACATGCTTTCATTTATCTTTGTATTAAATATTAAATCATTCATTTACATAAAAAAACACATATTAGGGCAAAGTCTTCCCGAATGTAAATACGCTATATTTTACACACATTTTTCAAGAAAGACAGATTGTCTATTTTTTGCTTACAAGTTGTCACATAAAAAATAAGGGAGTGAACATCATTTCCTCCTAAATCATACATTCCTGCTTTTAATAATATCTTCGCTTTCTTCTCTATGTGCTTACCATACATTCCGACTAATGACGGTATATTTAATTGAAAAGAAATTTGGCTCTTTTTTAACGTTTTATAATCCATCATTTGCATATACTCATATCGTTCCGGATGGGCCAACAAAGGATGATAACCTTTCTTTTGGATGCGTTGCAAAATAGACAGTAATCCCATTGGTGGATTGAAATAAGAAGTTTCCACTAACAGATAACGTTTTCCCTCCTCAAGGGGTAACAGGTCATCCTTTTCCAACCGTTCCTCAAAAAGGTTATCCAACATATATTCCGCAGCCAAAGCCAATTCCACCTTCCCTTGATATTTTTGTTTTAAGCTCAAAAATTTTTGTTGTAATGTAACAGTTTTATTGGACATGTCTTCCATGACGTGAGGGGTAAGCCATATTTTCCGCACTCCTTGCCGCTCCATCTCATCCAAAATTCTCCATGTTTCTTCTTCTGTTTTTACTCCATCATCAATACCTGGCAACAAGTGACTATGGCAATCGGTGAAACCACGGAAAAAACCGCTTTCCGCTAATGTTTTTTTCTGTCGAAAAAGCCACATTCCTGTTGACTATTTATTTTGAGTTGCCGTAATAAGAGGTATACCCATTGTGGTAACCATAACTGTAACCATATCGGTAACTATAGCGTCCACCAGTACTTTCCGTCCCATTCAAAATTACCGAAAGGTTTTTGAACCGCTTTTCTAGATAAATACTTTCCAATTCAGATAACAGTGAGTGGTCCAATAATCCCGCCCGTACCACAAAGAGTGTCCGGTCGGCATATTGCTCTATGATTTGTGTGTCTGCCACGATATCTATCGGCGGACAATCCACAAAGATATAATCGTATTCATTGCGCAAGATTTGCATCAAGGTTGCAAATTTTTCATCTTCCAGCAGTTCCGTCGGATTCGGGGGAATGGTCCCCGCAGGAAGAACATGCAAATTGGCATGTTTCTTATCTATTACAAGCGCTTCATTCCAATTAGCCACCCGATTACCCAAATAGTCACTCAGACCTTTCTTAGGCGACCCCACATAAGCAGAAGTGGATCCATGTCGCAAATCTCCATCTATCACCAATACTTTTTTCCCTTTAATGGCAAAGCTCGTGGCTATGTTCACCGAAAAGAAACTCTTTCCACTACCCGGATTGAAAGAGGTAATCACAAATACTTTCTGATCGGTATTCTTGTTTTTCATAAAGTCCACGTTGGAGCGAAGTACACGAAAAGCTTCGTTGATGATGTTGCGATTGCCTTCTTCCACCACGATTGTTTTTTCCTGAGATTTGTTCTTCTTTTTCTTGTTATTGGAATATAATGGTATTTCACCCAAATAGGGCACACTCAAGTTCTCCAAATCTTTCTTACCCCGAACTTTGGTGTTCATGTTTTCTTGCATAAAGATAATGACTGCCGGTACTAAAAGCCCGAGAGCAAAAGCCACCAACAAAATGTTTTTCTTATTCGGTGCCGTTGGTAAAGCACTGCCACGTGGAGCTGTAATCACTCGCGTATTATAAGCGGTAAACGCTTGGGACAGTTCGTTCTCTTCACGCTTCTGGAGCAGATACAGGTACAACTCTTCCTTTACTTTTTGTTGACGTTCTACCGATAACAAGTATTTGGCCTGACTCGGATTAGAAGCTAACTGTTGAGTGGTCGCCACTTCCTGTTGACGAATACTGCGTATCTGGGTATTCAGTGATACAATCAGATTATCAACTGATTGCAAAATGGTACGCTTCATACTCTGCATAGAGTTTCCCAAATCTTTCACCAACGGGTTCTTCTCGCTACTGTTAGCTATCAACCGGTTACGATCCAACACAATCTTGTTGTATTCTCCGATTTGACTTTCGATATTTACGTTAGCTATACCGGAGTTGGTTGGCAATGGCTGGTTCATTTCCTTGCTGTTCAGTTCGCGACGAATATACTGGACCGTGGTAAGCTGATTGGTGAGTGCTTGAATTTCTTTTTTATTCTCAGCTGACTGGCTCATATACAGATTGGATGCGGCTTGTACGTCCGGCAACAGATGTTCACTCTTGTAGCTGGAGATGTTCTCATCCACATGACCCAATTCGTTTTCAATCACGCCCAAACGTTCACCGATAAACCGTGAGGTACTTACTGCTATCTGGTTCTTGTCCTGGATCCATTTCTCGTTATAAACCTCAATCAATGTATTTAATATATCTTCTGCCTTTTGTACAGAAGCATCATCAATGCTCAAATTAATAATGGTGGCATCTTCATTGCCTAATTCAGCCCACAATTTTTGCGTATAGCTGTCTGCCACCATATCAGCCGGTTCTTTACTATATTGAATAGTGCTGCCTGTAAAAAAATTCTCATATTGAGAAGTTAAGCTGATGGCCAATGTTCCTGCTGATGTTTGAATGGAATCTCCTATAATTCCTTCAAACCGTTCCCCTGTTTCTTCTCCAGCAACGATAAAGTTTGAAAGATAAAACTTGTTTTGTGCACCAACTTCTATATCAAAACTTACACTTTTTTTATTATCAAAAAGATAAGTCACCAATATCGGGCTTGATTTATATAATTCTATTCTTTTTAAGCCCCTACGAATAGTATATATCTCATTTAGCCCCAAACGCTTCACCACCTCTGTCATCAGCGTAGGGGATTTCAAGGTGAGCAGTTCGTTGTTGATATTGGTGTTTGATTTAAAAATACCCATATCTGCAAACTCATTCATTGCACTTGCCGGAGAATTGTTCTTGGAGTCATCCTTAATTAAAATGGCAGCCGTCCGGGTATAGACATTAGGAGTACTCAACAAATATAATGATGCCGTTGCCAACGCAACGAACAAGGAAGTGGCAAACCAATACCATTTCGGGATAAACATACCCCATAAATCTTGTATCCGTATAAAATCATCGGTAGGTTTGCCTGTGTTCGTTCTATTCTTTATCATTTTGGCTCTCTTTAATATCTTATAAAATAAAATTCAATACATTACTTGACCAGCACAACACCCAGCGAGGATAGGAGCGAACCGATACTGATCCACAACGATACCGATTTTACACTGTTCTCATTAATGGTGCTTTGTCCGGCACGTACCTTGTTGGGCTGTACATACACCACATCATTCTGTTTCAGATAATACACCGGTGAATTAAACAGATCTTTCGAGCGGATATCCACCCAATGGGTTACACGCTCGCCGTTTTCTTC
>OGLX01000577.1_pt1 | contig 24057 bp, 15 predicted proteins | sample 1572821 | NCBI WGS metagenome assembly OGLX01 (sample SAMEA2581908, study PRJEB24529) | metagenome | biome: Human gut stool | place: China | collected 2011 | reverse complement strand
GTCCTTTTGATTTCGGAGCTTTGCTTTCAATCTTATAAGTAGAGACAGAGGCATGAGTGTTTGCTCCGTAGTTGAAGCCATCGTTCAATACCTTAATATTAGCTTCTGCTATTTCGGGTTTCTTGGCGAATTTCTCGCGCAGCATTTTTTCAGCAGCAGCAAGGTTACGGTTGAACAACCAGCAAACCAATCCGAGTGCAAACATGTTTTTGCAACGGAGAATCGATTTGTTATCCAATCCGGAGTCTTTCAGGCTCTCTTTGCACATGGAAGAGATAGGAACTTCCAATACTTCCTGTTTTATTCCTAATTCTTCAAAGGGATTGTTGGTTTTAAATTGTGCCTTTTCCAAATCTCTGGCTTCGAATGAGTCGGAGTCGGTGATGATAAGTCCTTGCGGTTTACAGAATTTGATTTGTGTTTTTAGTGCGGAAGGATTCATTGCTACCAATACGTGACAACGGTCTCCGGGAGTGTAAACTTGCCCGGCGCCGATGTGTACTTGAAAACCGGAAACCCCGGTTAACGAACCTTGCGGAGCGCGGATGTCTGCCGGGTAATCGGGGAATGTACAGATGTCATTTCCTACCGTAGCCGACACGTTCGAGAAGATGTTGCCGGCCAGCTGCATACCGTCGCCGGAATCGCCGGAGAAGCGGACAACCACTTCTTCCAATTCTTTAACCATCATTTCGTCTGCCATAATTCTATTTATATATTTAAATTTAGGATTAACATGAACCGGTGTTAGTGTGTTCTTTGAATATTAACCACCAGCGTGTCTTTTTTGTTTGTCACTTTCCTGTATATGTGGCAGGCAAAGTTCGCAAAGTTAAGTGACTTAACAAAATCTTTTCTGATTTATCTGTGGGGCTTTGTTAAAAGAGAGCTGTTTTATTGCAATTTTGTTCTCTGGAGTAAGCAAATTGTCTACATTTTGTTCAGATATGGGCTCTGACTACAACAGTTTGATATCTCTGTTTAGATCGTTTTTTGACTTATTGCTTTCTAATTCGTTTAATAGATAGATATCTGTCTGTATTTTATTTGAATTTTCTTTCACTTTTGGCGTTTCTTACCCTATTCTACTATCTCTCTTCTATCTTATGGATTAAATGAATGTGTTTGCTTCTTCTTCTTTTATAAATCTGTTCTTTCGGGTTTGCCAAATCAGGAGAATACGCTATCTTTGCAGCCGATATCTATCATGGCCCTGTAGTTCAACGGATAGAATAGATGTTTCCTAAACATTAGATAGGGGTTCGATTCTCCTCGGGGCTACAATGATAGAAACGCAGTTAATCAATAGCGATTAACTGCGTTTTTTGTTTGGATCCACTTTCCTTTTTGTGATGACGGACTGGATGTGATTTATACCTTATTATATATAGCCGATTTATATTGATGTGTGTCGTGTTCTACAATACAAGGGTATTCTCAGTTTGGAGATTTCTCAACTTTTCAAATGATAATAAGGATGATACATATCATTCCTTAGATTCGATACCCGATTATGATATGCTATTTATTCATTTTATGTTAATTCAGTTCTTATCTATAATTCTAATTCATCTATTTTCTTTTTTATTTGTTATAGGGACGTTGAGAATTTCTATTTTTGCATTTTATATTTAATATAATGAATCTATAAATAATAATTTATTTTGGAGAAGAAAATTGGAAAGTTAAGTATCAGGGTGTTGTTGAATACCCATCGTAGAAATGATTGTGAGATTTATCCTCTGATTATCCGTGTGGTTTATCACAGGCGTAAAAGTGAGTATTCTCTTGGGTGGAAGATTCATACTTCTAATTTCTCTGCAGATCGTGAGCGTGTTGTCTATTCATCAACCGGTAATCTTAAGCGCAAGGATCTGGGACTTATCAATGATGCCATTTCTCAGGAGCGTGAACGATTGCTGAAAATTTTTGCTTTTCTTCAACAGAATATGCCGGGGTTCAGCTTATCTCAGTTGATGGATAAGTATCGTATGGAGCGCAATTTGCGTTATGTCGATGCTTTTATTGTGCGTGAGATAGAGAGGCTTCGGCAGGAGGGGCGTTCTGGTACTGCCGGCCTGTACCTTAGCGGATTGTACTCTTTACGACGTTTTTTGCGTGGTCAGAAGATTACGTTTCGCGAGTTGACTTATTGTTTTCTTACGGATTATATTCATTTTCTACGTATGCGCGGTATCTCTGAAAATACTGTGAATATGTATATTCGCAATCTCCGCGCTGTCTATAACAAAGCCCAAAAGCAGGGGATAAATATGGGTTGTGAGTCTCCCTTCCGGGAGCTTAAGCTTCAAACTCAGGAGACTGCGAAGCGTGCGTTGTGTAAGCATGATATTGCCCGTATAGTATCTGTTGATCTTTCCTCCGAACCTTTATTGGATCGTGCCCGGGATCTTTTTATGTTTAGTTTCTATGCCCGTGGGATGCCTTTTGTCGATATTGTCTTTCTTAAACATGACTCGATAATTAATGGAATCATTTATTATGAGCGTAATAAAACGGGGCAACGCATGCAAGTCCGTGTGATTCCTCCTCTCGCAGCTCTGATTGAGAAGTATCGGAGTTCTTATCCGTATGTATTGCCGTATATAACGTCTTTTTCGGACCGTACGTCTTATATGCAGTATCGTTATGCATTGGGTAATGTTAACCGCCTACTCAAACGGTTGGGCAGGCGATTGCACCTGCCTCTTGTACTGACTACCTATGTTGCCCGCCATAGCTGGGCGACTATTGCCAAAGAGGAGGGATTTTCTATCGCATCTATCAGCGAAGGGCTTGGGCATACTTCTGAGGCAACGACCCAGATTTATCTTCAGTCTTTTAATAGTGAGGTCATTGATAAGATTAACGAGCAGGTCGTAGCCTCCATAGGAAGGCATATCTGATTGCTTTTTGAAAAGGTATATCGTGTGTAAGCAGGTATTTTAAATGATTTGTCCCGTTTGGGACCTCTGCTGTTCCATCTATCTCAATAGGATAGATAACGAGGGTAAAACCCTGACAAAACATGCTTTCTGCTCTTTCAACTACAAAACTCTACTTTAGTGATTCTTGTTTGACAGGGCAAAGATAATGCACCTGCAAAAAGAATCACTTATCCAAAGCAACCATTTACTTCACCTTTTCCGAGATTATATTTTAAGATTCTGATTATCAATATGCTTGTCTTTGAGCTGCCTGACCAACTCTCTTGGGGAATTACCGAAATTCTTTTTGCAGTATTTATTGAAACTGGCCGCTGAAGAGAAGCCGAATTCATACACAATCTCTTTTACACTGGCTCCGGGTTGCGCCAACCGATAAATAATTTTCTTGTTTTTTTGTTTCAGCAACCATGAATATACTGATTCGCCAAATTCTACCTTGAACTTTCTGGCAAGATCGGTAATACTCATTCCCATTGCCTGTGCTAATTCCTCACGATTGTTCACGCGATCAACATGCAGTAAAACAGCAGCTTTGAAGCTCATATTCGTTCCTATGATTTCATGAAATAAATTTACTATTTCCTGTTTGCTATAGCTTGTTCTCAAAATAATAAAGAGTTCTTTCTCCTTAATGGAGTGCAAATGCTTACAGTTGACTCCGGCTCTCAGGTAGGCATCTATTAATTCCAGAAATAAGTTCAGTGGGTGGCGTACCGATAGTATTCCGACCTCTTCAGATGCTTCTCTCACTTCTTTTAGATAGCTCTCTAACATGTGTTTCTCACATAGTTTAATGTCATTGTATAGGAAGCTCATATAAATGTAGCGTCCGGGGACTCGTACCTGTATCTCGTAAGTGGATAATGCCGAGATGAAAAAGAATTCCTGGGCTATTACCCTTTTTATTTTGCCTTCTTTGGGAATAATCTCCACTTCACCTTCAAGAATGAAGATCAGGAAATTAGTTTTAACAGATAAGGTCTGACTATTGAAGTTACTGCCGCTTGTAAGCGTTCCAATCCCGAATCCCTCATACGATTCACTTTTATAATTGGTGCATGAGATGTGCTCTTTTTTGTAATGTAGTTTCATTTTTAGTTTTGTAAATTATAGCTTGATATATTTATGTTTTTATTAAAATGTTTCATAATATGTTTCGCCGGATTTTGATATAATATATTATTATACAGCGATCTATTTAAAATCGACATGTGCCTATCGCATAGAAAAACATTTGCTGAAACAATATTATGTATATAACGCTGATAATCAGGAGTACTTTCTATCACTATCTATCCTATTGAGATAGATGAACTTGATCTGTGTAAGAAGATTAAAATAGATGTTCTATGGTTTTTGTAACCGTAACAATTGAATCTTGATGTGGTTCGGTGGAGGAGTATAAGATATTGCGGATTTTATGTATCCGATAAGTTTAATGTTTTTTTAAGCAAAACAAGTTGAATAATAGTTATGGCGTTTAAGCGATCTGTGTTTCTCTTTCTGTTGGTTGTTTCTTCTACGTTTTTAGGGGTCGAAATAGCTCGTGGGCAGGTTTATTCTTTGCAAACTAATGTTTTGGGTTGGGGTACTACCAATATGAATCTTGAGTTCGGGCTGAAGTTTTCCCATCGTTGGACCTCCCACTTTCCTCTTCAATATAATCCCTTCTCTTTTGGAGATGCGAGGCTTCGCAATTTGTCTGCTTCTCCCGGAGTGCGTTATTGGATCCGTGAATCTTATGGGCGTTCTTATTTCCTTGGAATTCACGGAGTGAGCACCATGTATAATGTCGGTGGAGTTTTTGGCGATAAATATCGTTACGAAGGCTACGGTTTTGGAGGTGGACTTTCTTTGGGGTACAATCGTCCTCTTTCTTCTCATTGGAATTTAGAGTTTGAGGCAGGTCTTGGGGTCTTGTGGACCCATTATGATAAATATGTTTGTAAGGCATGCGGGCAGAAAGTGGCTACTTTTAAGGGAGCACGTCTGATTCCGACCAAGTTGGCAGTGAATATAGTCTATTTATTCTAATTCTATTAATCTCATTTCTTATTCTGTTGTAAGATGATACATCAAAAAAAGTTCGTCACTATATCGATAGGGTATCGTATCTATAAAATGTTAGGGATGCTCTGTCTCTGTGTGCTGGTATATTCATGCGGTTCAAAATCTCCTTTGACTATGCGTTTGTTTATGCAGGCTGGCGGAGCTACTGTCGAGCTGCCGAATACTTCTTCTGCGGATAGCGTTTTTACAGTCTCCGAAACTGTCGGTTTCCGGGATAGTGTGGTTGTTGACAATCCCGTTTCTTCGGTTGATTCTCTTGAAGAAGATATCTGGAAATCAATTGATATGGATCGCATTGATATTGTTGCTCAGCGTAAAAGTATAGAGCGAATCTTGGAACGTAATGGCGAGGTCACCCTGATGTTTTATGTAAAAGCTCCTAAAGTCCTATTGGACAGTTGCTGGAAGTTGACAATGTACCCGGAACTGATAGAAAAAGACTCTTCTGTTTTGCTGTCTCCTGTTATTCTGCGGGGAAAAGAATTTATCCGTACACAGGAAAGCCAGTATAAAGCATACGATGATTTCCTAAAGGGTATTATACCGGAGAGTAAATATGACAGTGCTTTTGTGGATCGTGAAGGTATTCGCAAAGATATTTTTGCACGGCAGAGGCTTTTCTGGAAGGTCTATGAAGCAGAGCGACGTAGACGTCTGGCTTATCTGAAGTGGAAGACACTTATGGATAAGCGTCATGGATGGATCAGTACGAAAGCAGAGGGAAACCGTAATACTTTGAAGCAACGTATGCAGCGTAATGTCTTGGAACGCAGCGTGGAAAAATTCATCGCCGGTTATGATACGGTTGGTATACGTGCTTCGTACCAGAAAAAATACGATCGCCGTACGGATTTTTGGCCGGCTTACCGTTTGCCTCGTGCAATGACAGTTAAAGATGTTCCTTCCCGCTTTCAGGAACTTTATCTGTCCGGTGGGCGTCTTGAGGATATTCGTAACTACAGTTTCACTCGCCGGGATTCTATTGAGATCGCTTCCCATCGCTACTTCCGAAAAGCGATTGCAGAGAATGAATATAACCGGGACCATCAGGATTTGATTCGTGACCGTATTATCCGCTTCCCTTATGCTGACAGTGCAATGGTCAATCAAACAGCTGATCCTTCGGAAGACTTCTCCTATCTGTATATGTATCGCATCCCGGTACGTGAGGGAATGAAGAAATTACATATAACTCTTCGGGGAAACGTGCTCGCTACGGACCATAGCGTATGGAGTCTTCCTCCGGCGGATACATTGACATTCGTAATTGCGTCTGTTGCCGACTTGGCTGATGCTACTCTGGCGCGTCGTTTTGATATAGCGGGTGACAGTGTGAACCATCTTACTCCTGAGCGTGAGGAGTATGCCCAAGGACTTGAGGCCCTGTCCAATCGTGAATATCAGAGAGCTTTGGGTATCCTGGAGAAATATCCGGACTACAATACAGCTGTTGCCTTGACTTGTTTGGGCTATCATGCAAAGTCGGAAGATTTGTTAAAGCAACTGCCTCAAACAGCTGCGGTTGAATATCTCCGAGCGATTGTGAATGTGCGCTTGGAAGACTACCAAGCGGCAGCAGAACTTCTGTTGGAGGCATGCCGTAAAGATACTAAATATGTATACCGTACAGAAATGGACTCTGATATTGCAGCACTTCTTCCCAGATTTATGGGCCTGAAGGAGGAGCTGGAGCGAATAGCTTCTGAAGAGTAAAGTACACTATACTTATACCTTAATACTATAAGAAGTTTAATGATTCTTTATTTATTGTTGAATTTAAATTTTTATTAAAATGAGAATTACAAAATCGATTCTGGCCTTAATGGCTGCAACCATGACGTTCGCTGCATGTAGCAACGATGAGAAAATTACGGAGAGTGCTCCTAAGACGGTAGCTTTAACTGTGAAGCTGCCAGAGTTCGGCGGAGCTTCGAGTAGAGCTATTGATCCTGAGACTACTACGGGGAATAAAGTGACTATTAATGGACCTGTAAAAATTATCGCACGTGTTTCACAAGGTGGTGCAATTACCAATACAATTAGTGAAAACATTACAGCTGGTTCAATGTCCACTATTACAGTTTCTGGTGCGGCACAGTGGATTGAGGTAGAGGCTAATGGTGATAATAGTACTGAAACTGATAATGTAAACACTCGTCAAGGATCAGCTACATCAAGTAAAGTGCGTTTGTTTGGAGGAGCAACGATAAATCCAGGAAGTGGTGGAAATGCAACTTGCACTCCGACAATAAACCCTGATATGGCGCGTGTGGAAGTAAAGGGTAGTCTGGCCGGCCCCTGGACACATCTGAATGATTTAAAGATAAAGGGGATTTACATTAATAATGTTAAGCTTACCAGAGGTGCTTCTTCATTGACCAGAATTGTGTCGGCTGCCTGGGGTACGGATTATGCTCCATCCGGTCAGTTTGAGAAAATGTTTAATACTGATTTAGGAGCAGGTGTAGGAACTTGCGGGTGGACAAGCCGATGGATATAACTTCTTCCCTCAGCAAGATCTTTCTTCTCCTACCACAAAGGAAGATGTTATGAAGAAATTGATCCATGTTATCATGGAAGTTGAGTTTGATAAGAAAGTTGGTGGCTCAGGTCCGGAAACCGGCTGGCTTAATGTGGTTGCTTTAAAGGATAATACAGCTACTAACTATATTACAGACTTTGAAGCCGGTAAGGTATACTTTATTAACCTTGCCGATATCAAGGATATTATGGATGTTCCGGTTCCTCCTGTAACTCCGGACCCCGATCCGGAAACTGTTTCTGTAGATCTTACTGTAAGCATAGGTCAGTGGACTGTAGTTCAGGTTAAGCCTGAAGTTTAACTTTACTCTGTCTTTTTCCGGTGCGGGAAATACCCCGCACCGGATACAATTTGAATGTTTCTTATTTTATATTAGTTGATATATGATATTTGTCGGGAAGAAAAACAGCACTTCGTTTTTTCTACTTATTTCATTCATTTTAGGACTGGCTCTCTATACAGCCTTATTTAGCAGTTGTGTTTACGAGGACTTGAGTAAATGTTCACGGATGTTTATGTTACAGCCACGTTATCTTTTGCATACGGGTGAAGGCGATCGTTTTGGAGAAGCTGTCCACCATATAGATGTGTATGCGTTCGACTCCCTCGGCATTTATCGCAAAATGTTTCGGGACAAAGGAGCACATTTGAAGAATGGCTACCGGATGCCTATTGACCTTCCTGAGGGGAAATGGACCTTTTTATGCTTGGGAGGTAAGGTTGGTGATTACGAGATTGGAATTTTTAAGACAGGTATTTCTCAACAGTTTAGCCCGGCTGTCTCTCCGGGGATTACCACTCTTTCGGATTTTCGTGTAAAAGCGTATTTTGAGCAGAAAGAAAATTTGGAATACTCACTTGGTGAGTTGTTCTTTGGGCGCCTGGACTCCGTGGAGATCACAGCTGATAACGGTGGGACAGGTGTAGTAGACTTAATGAAAAACACGAATAAGATAGAAGTCCGAGTGAAGGGAATCGCTGACGGTTCATCAGCCCGTATCACCTCTGATAACGGACGCTTTAACTCAGAAAATGTTACGCCGGCCGATGCCGGTACGATTATATATGTTCCTTATTATAGCGCATCTCAAGCGGATGATACCCGTGTTTTCCAGTTTGATGTATTGCGCCTGTATACTGACGGGCATCTGTTCCTTAAATTGCTGAATCCCGATGGAACAGATGTTATTCCGGGATTTACAAAAGATTTAATCAATGCTATTATGTCCTCTCCCGCATACCATACTCAGGAGGATTTGGATAGAGAGGATACCTATCTGATTGAATTGGTGCTTTCTAAAGACGGAGTCATTATCTCTTTGCGGGTAAATGGCTGGGAAACTGTCAGTACTACTCCGGAGGTCTGACAAGGAAAGTGAGAATTCAAACGGAGTGGCTACGGATGTTTTTATGGGTAAATAGAATTTGTTTTTTAGAGTGAATTCGTGCCTCTCTCGTGTTGGAAGGTTGTTTTGTCGTCGGGATGAAGCTACTTTGTCAGGACAAGGTAGGCGTAGGCCGGCACAAAACACCTTCTTTTGAGAGTGTATAAAGTTTTAAAAGTAGAGGGCGGAGTATACTATTAATGAACTGAATCTAAATTGATTGCATAAAATGAGCTTATTAAAGAAAAAGTATATGAGATGTGTAAAAGGAATATATATATTCTTTTTGCTACTGTCTTTTATCTCTTGTGAACTGGAAGATAAAATAGGAAGATATACTTCGGGAGACAATCCGGTAGAAGTAGAACTTATGACTCGTAATGTCACTTTAGGAGGAAGTGAATCCGGAGTGACTCTGAAGCGCTTGCGTGTAATTGCTGTGGCGAAAAACAGTGGAAAGGTGGAAATGAATCGCCGTGCCGATTTAAGTGATCCTTCATCATCCGGTTTAGAGCATACAGGGGGAGTGTTTAAACTCTATCTTCGTCCGGGTGATTACGATTTGTTTGTGATCGGTAATGAAACGACGGGCATGAATTCCGCATTAACCGGAGAGCCATCTTTATCAGAAATTAAAAGTGTACCGGTTACTCTACCTGTAGATACGGCAGAGTTTGTGGTATGCAAGCATCTGGATATCCGGATAAGAAATGCAGCCTCTTCAACTCCGGTCACAGGGGAAGTCAGTGTGGATGAAGGATTAACCTGGAATTCAGCGTTCTCGGTTGAGTTGGAGCGCATTGCTTCAAAGGCGAGTCTGGAGATACGAAAAAATACGGATGAAGATATAAAGATCAGGCAGGTCACTGTTAAACAGTTACCTTCGTTCTCTTTTCTTTCCCCCTCTGCTTATCCGCTTTCCGGCGGGCTTACGGTTACTGATACGCGTTCGTTTTCTACACCTGTTTCTATCGCCGGAGAGAAAGATGTTCCCTCAGGATATCCGTATACATCTGTTGTACAGGGAAAGAATAGCTTTATCTTGCCGGAGTACATTTGGGATAATACGGCAGGGAAGGGGCGTTATTAATTTCAACTGAAATATATAATACAATCAAGAAGATATAGAGCATAGAGCGTCAGAAACATGGCAAATATTATTGGGAAAGAGTACGGATATTCCGGCTGACTACTCACTTGGGCGTAACACTTACTATCGATATATGCTGACCGTGAATCCGCTGAATGTCGATGTAAATGTAAGTGTAGAACCATGGCAGAATACGGCTGCTTATGATACGATTCCCGGAGCAAAGATCGTTTTCTCACGGGTCAATGTCGGTTATTCGTATGCTTCTGAGAGTGTTGTTACGTTTACAACCAAAAACTTGCCTCCTGTATCTGTCAGCCTATCTCCTGTACTATATACTTATAATTCTACAGGTGATCCTGTGAGTTCTAAATTTGATATGACACGGACTAAGATCAATTACAGCTATGACCAGGATACAGGAACAGGCATGGGAACTCTTACCATAAAACGGAACAAAGTTTCTCTTGCGGACACTTTGCTATTGATGGCAGGAGGATTTGCACATACAATCGCTGTGGAAGGAGTGGAGTTTGCTGGTTCTAATATCTATTTTGATAGGGTTCTCGAGAGGTTTACCTTTGATGATACTCCTGCACCGGGATGCAGAGCGGAACATGAGAAATTTCAGGGGGCGTTTTTTTATTGGGGGTCTTTACAAGGGTACCGAAGAGGGTATGATTTTCTGGCCCCACGTAGGAGCGATAGGGAATGGGGCAATATCTCTTCTCCTGTTTACATCTCTTCATTTTCTGTTGTTGGGGGAGATGATGAGAATTTGATTCTTCAGGAAGGATTACATGATCCTAAGAATCTGAAAGGCGATATTTGCAGCTTTATAACCCAAAGAGGATGGGGGCCGGGGAATAAGAAGTGGCGGATGCCTACTTTAGATGAACTGAAGCTTTTGGGCGATGGGATTCGGGAAACTATTTCTTCTACTCCGAATTGGAACTCTATTTCTATCAGTTCGGATGATGGTAGTTTTGTTATTAGCAATGGAATTCGTACGAATAACCGCTATTATCTTCCTGCTAATAGATATGGGGATAGCGGGGAGTATTGGTCTGCTTCTGCCGCGATTAGTGGTTCAGCCCGAGGACTTTGCTTTAGATATTCAAGTACTTCCATAAAAGATTGGACCACTGCGTTGGTGTCTGGAGCCATTCGTTGCGTTGTTGATTCTGAGAATAATTATTCAAAAGTTTATCGTGTTGTTTATTCGAATACCGATCCTCTGAATCAAGAAAATAGTTTGTATAGCGTTCCGCCACCGGCATTGTTGAACGAAGGAGAAACGATAACATTGCCAGCGCTGTCTACAAAATTCAATGATTACGAAGTACGTGAAGGGAGTAAAGTGGTAACAAAGTATTTTCATTCCGGATGGCTTGTAAATGGACGGCATTTTGATTTTGGTGATTCATATGTGGTCGGTGCTGATGGGATAGGAAACACTGAAGTGGAGATTAGGCCTGAATGGACTAAACTTTGTAAAATAGAGTATGTTGCTACTCCTCCATATCCCGGAGCTATTTTTTATTGGCGTTTTCCCAGCACTACTATCTTCGTAAAGATAGGAGAGAAACATTCCTTATTTTATGTTGAATCAGCAGTAAACTCTTCGCCTGTCAAGATGTGTACCGGACTGCTGGTTAATGGTATTCGTTATAGCTTTGGAGATGAAATAGTTGCTAGCACTGATGTCAAGATAGAACCTTATTGGGCAAATACACCGGAGACCCCGTTTGCATCAACTAATTTGGAACTTTCTAATCCGGGTTCTACTGATGCAACCTTTATTTTTGCACCTACTGGCAGTAAGGGTAGTAAGTGCTCCCATCAGGTTGCTAATTCTAACTTTCCCATAAATGGTGTAACTATTCCGTCACTACTGCCGACTGATTATGATAACGCTAGGAGGTTGATACATAGTGTAGAGGGGCTAAAACGAGGAGTTGGTGATGTATGTCGTTTAGTAGGTATCCCTCTAAATGAAATAAATGCGAAATTGGCTGCCGGAGAGTTGCCGGACAACAAAACATGGCGATTACCTGCCGTGTACGAAATGGCTGCTCTACTTCATCCATATCAAGATAGTTCGGAAGGAAGGTTTTATCCTATCTTAAATACTTATTTTCCGTATCATACAGTATATATAGGAATCCCAGGTATTGCGGCTTCTTATATAACCGCTGGTAGTAGAAATAATAACCGTGTGGTTACTGTAACGATTTCGCAAGGAGACGGCGGTATTACTGGTGGCATGTTCAGTGCTACTTCTGATTATGCTCGTTGCATCCGCCAATAGTAATGGAAAATCTGTCACTTAAAATAGTAAGATACAATGTGTTTGAATAAAAATATTAAATCCTTTCTTGGGATACTTATGTGTGGGATATTGGCTTTTCTGCCGGTATCCTGTTCAGATGATTCTCCGGTAACAGGTTCACCCTTGCTTCCGGAGGCTCCTGAAGGTAAAGTGAACGTATTTCTTTCTCTTCATAAAGGGAGTGATTATGAATCTCCTGCCACACGTTCGGGGACAGCGGCCGATGAAACTATTATGGGACCTCCCTGGGTGTTGGTTTTTCTGGGGAATGATAAAGATGCGACTTTCTTGGAAGCCGTACAAGCCAATATGACCTCGGCCGGAGAGCTTTATGCACAATTAAGTGCCTGCAATTCTTCAGTGGTTTTGCTGTTGATTTCAAATGCCGATGAATTGATAAAGGCGAAGTTGGGAAGGATTACGACTACGACAACTTTATCCGATGCAGTTACCAATCTTCTTCTGTATGGCAATCCGTCGGATTCTCCTGTGGCGGGTAATTCTGCATTAGCAATTCCGCAAGCGACAGTTCCTTTTACAGGGAAGAAGATCCCGATGTCGGCCTATTGTCCATTGCCACAGATTATTACAGGTACTACTGTAGGAACTGTCAGTACCCCTCTTCGCCTAAAACGGATCGTATCTAAATTATACGTAGATGCTTCCGGTGCACATGCTTCCGATGGTTTTATTTTGACTGGAGTATCTGTTATTAACGTACCGGTACAAGGAGCACTTGCTTTTGAATATGGAAATGTGAATGAAACTTTACCTATTACGGCTCAATTTACCGATTATGGTCATAAATCGGGTAGTGCTTCCCGGTTGGACAATCCGATTATAGCCTCTTCAACAGGATTCGCCGGGCATACAACCGCAGGTATGGGAAGTGAAGACTATCCTGTTTATGTATATGAAACGGCAGGTGGCCCGGCTGACCGTTCGGATGTTATTCTTGCCGGTAAGTTTGATAACGGACCGGTTCGTTATTATCGCGCGAGTCTGAAAAACAGTAAAGGAGAAAAGCTGGCATTTAAAAGAAACTATCTTTATACGCTAAATCTGGTACGTGTGGAAGGAGGAGGCTATTCTACGATGGATGAGGCGATTGCTGCTCCTTCGGGTAGTAGCGGAATTCTTTGCAATGTTACGGTGGTAGACGATTCGCATGAAATAACAGGTAATGGTGTTTATTATTTGGGGCTGACGAATTCTTCTTATGTGCTTTATACGGATGAAGAACAGAAGGATGTTACGGTATGTGTGATAGGGACCAATGCGTACAGCCGTCCGGGAAGTACGGTTACTCCGGGAGTGGTAAGCATGTCGTCCGGAATAGCCGGTGTGACTCTTAAAACCACTTCGATCTCCGCAGACTCGACTGCCATTAAGTTGGATTTTGCCAAGGGAGCGCAGGGAGAAACGACCCTTGATGTTCAGGTTGGAGGATTGCGTAGGGAAATAAAGCTGAAAGCTGCCGGTATGGGTGTTTCCGGCAATTATGCTTCAGGTTATCAAGGACTCTTGTTGGGAGATTTCAACCAGATCCGTATTCTTGAAAGTACGTCTAAGTCTGGACTGGCAATATCTCCCGCATCTCCGGACCGGGATAGCGAGGTCATCTCTTCCGTTACTTCTCCTTCTGTCCCTGTTTACTTCTTTGTCGAGGAGGCTGCGGGCCCACAAAGTGCTAAATTGTCGGGCCTTGCGGGAGAATCCGTCGTTGTTATAGAGAATCGGGTGTATAACGATCTCCCTGCTGCATCTAATATTTATTGGGACGCGGCACAAGGCAGATTGACGTTCGATGATGTTCCGTCGTATGTTCCTGCTGCCCGAAACCAAAAACAGGGAGTGTATTTTCTGTATGGTTCCTTAATTGCACTGCAAGGAGGAAGCAGCGCAACTGATGTGCGTCAGCTCGATGCAGCAGAAGTGAATCCTGTATGGAAAACCAATCAGTCTCCGAACATTCCTAAGTTTAATCCCGCCTCTTTAGCTCCCGGAGCAGATCTGGAGAATGTATTGACACATATTCATAATCCGGGTAATCGTATTGGTGATATCTGCCGTTATCTTACGCAGCGCGGATGGGCTCCTCCGGGAAAGAAATGGAAGATGCCTGTGAAAGAACGTTTGGAAGCTGTCTTGAACAGTATATATAGAACTGAAGGATCTTGGTTACCGATAGGGGGACTTGCGACAGACGGTACTGGTGAAGTTGTTCACGGGAGATTGATAAAGGATCGATTTTACTTTCCGGCATCGGGTTCACGCAAAGAAGATGGAACCTTTATCGAGCAACCGGGTGTCTCCGGACACTACTGGAGTTCTTCTGTCATTTCCGGCAGTATCGGATGGCAACCTGCTTCGCTGTGGTTTCAGGGAGGGGATGCTGCAATACAAGCAACTGCTTTGGACGTGGCTCTTCCGGTTCGTTGTGTCGTAGATAATACGTCTACCGATTGGCCGGAATTAGCTACTGTCACTTATTATGCTTATCCGCCGGGAGGAGCAACATTAACCTCGGAACTGCCGGCCAATCATTTTGTGGAGCAACGCAAACCTTTTGCGCTGCCCTCTACCCCTTTGACTCTCAGTGATCCGTCTGTGGCTCATACCGGCTGGGGCAATAATCTTGGATTGGGAGAAAATACTACTATAAACACTAGTGTTGGCAGTTTTTATGCGACTTTTAGCCAAGGTGCTTCTCTAGAGTATGACTCTAATCTTCCTGCAGGTACGGCTTTAGTGTCCGGAACGGTTCCGGGAGTCTATGTTGCTGCCGGAGGTACGAGTATCAAACTTTCGACGAACCAGTTGGTATGTAGTAATCCAGGTTATGTGCATACCGGATGGAGCATCGATGGAGTTTATCATGGATTGGGCGCAAACTATGTGATGCATGCATCCGGTTCCAGGAAGGCTTTTGCCGTATGGTCACGTGACTGCTGGGTTGAGTATCTGGCAAAGGCGCCTGCGGATGCCCCTGCCAGTGTTACTGTCACCGGTACTTTGCCGTCTCCTGTGAAAGTAGCCCAGAATTCATCGGTTACTTTAGCAACGGAAGCCCAAGGTTTACAGGTTTGCAGTGATCCGAGGTGGAAACACACTGCATGGACGGCAGGCGCTTTTGGCGGAAATACGATCGTGACAAATGACCTTAAAATATATCCCGAATGGACGCGGTATTATCAAGTAACTTACTCACCGCAGCCACCGTCCGGAACAGTACCCGGCTATCCGCGTTCTGAAATTGTGGCGCCGGGAAGTAGCGTGATGTTGCCGGTTCAACTGCATAGCAGTGATCCTTTGCAGGTACATCAGGCGTGGCTGGTAGGTGGACAAGAGAAGGCACCGGGAACATCGGTCATTGTCAATGGGGATATGACCATAACTGCTAAGTGGCTGCTTTATGAAGTAAGCTATCTGGCAAATGCTCCGGTAGGGACCACTTCCGTAACTCCTTTACCCGCTTTACAGAAGATAGCTCCGGGCAAGATGGTGACTTTATCCGCTACCCGTTTGGTATGCAGTGATCCGGCGTGGATACATACCGGCTGGAGCGTCGGAGGTGTGCATTACATTTTGGGGGCCAATATACCCGTTCTAAGTAACATGCAGGTATCTGCCGAATGGACAAAAAGATTTAAGATCAAGTATCATCTGAACTTGCCTTCAGGAACCGGTCATGCTGGTGATATGCTACCTGAGGATGAATATGTGATGCCTGGACAGAACGTGACTCTGGCAGTCCCCAGGCTCAAATGCAGCAATGCGGATTTCTTCTTTACCGGTTGGATGATTAATGGGCAGTTCTATGGTTTAGGTTCAAGTTACACACCGCTACCCAGCCAAGATACAGATGTCTATGCAGTATGGAAATATGCTCGAGCTATGGAATTCAATGTAACCGTATCTAATTCAGGTCGTGGAACCGATAATGCCACATTGGTATTTACGGACAGTAAAGAAGAGACCGGAGCGTTCTTTCAAAGTCGCGGAGTCGTTGCATGGAGCAATACGGGAAGTCCCGTTACCTGGTTTGATCCGGTAAGCACCGGGCGTACATGGTCTTCCAATTGGATGGCTTTCGCGTCGGAGGAGTTGCATACTTATGCTAACCTCAGAAATGGCGGCGGGGACCCGTGCCGCTTGATTGGGTATTCACAGAAGTATGTAAGTACGCAGATCTCCAAAGGGGAACTACCTGATAATAGAACGTGGAGACTGCCTAAAGGACGGGAGTATATGCAGTATGGATTTACACCGGACAATAAAGTTGGCAGTTGGGCTAATGGCTGGAACTTTAACAATGGTAAATTTCTTCCGGCTTCAGGAATGCGTAGTGTTGCTGACGGTCAACTCCGTGAATCAGGCGTCGGATATTATTGGTTGAGTGATTACTTTACGATTATCGATGATTTTGGTAAGCAGTATATGGGTAGAGGAAGTAAAGTTTCATCGGAGAAGGTGATAGAAGAAGGTGTTGTATATCATTCTGCAGCCGGCTTCCAGATTCGATGTGTGAGACAGTAGTTTTTGAAACGTTTATTTAATAATTGATAAAAAGCTAAACATGAAGAAGATTGATTTAATTAGAAGTATTGCTGTTAAAAGCAATTTAAAGAAAGAGCAGATTGCCATTGTGGTGGAAGGTGTGATGGAGGCTATTGCCGAGGCGCTACATCAGGGAGAATCCGTCACATTGGTAGGTTTCGGAACCTTTGAAGTAAAAGAGCGCAAAGCCCGTAAAGGTTATAATCTGTCTACGGGAGAGATAATGACTATTCCGGGAAAAAAGACGGTGAGATTCAAACCGGGTGCAAAGATGAATCTTGAGAAGAAGCATCAGGATACCTCCCGGTGAGATTGTGAAAGTTCTAATTAAGGCCAATGCCCATCTGTGACAGATCGGCTTATTGTTTGTTTTGTTTGTGTGCAAGTGCATTCTTCCCGGCGGGGCAAGAATGCACTTACTTTTTGTATGCGATGTGATCACCTTGGTCAAATGACCATGAGGAAGATTGAGTAAACTGCACCTGTATTCACGCCCCTTTATTTCTTTTTCATTCGATCGTGTCTCTGTGAAGGGAAGGTCTGTCAGAAAATAAAAAGCCTCCTCCGCAATTACGCGGAGGAGGCTTTTTTATACCTTATATATTAGGCTTTATTCTTCTGTAGTAGTTGCAGGTGCCGAACCTTTTTTGTTTTTCAGCATCATATATGCAATCGGAGAAGCTACGAACAGAGATGACAGTGTACCGATGACAACACCCAGGATCATTGCGAAGGCGAAGCTGCGGATAGAGTCACCACCCAGGATGAAGATACACAGCAACACGATCAATGTACTCAAAGAGGTGTTGATGGTACGTGCCAGAGTTGTGTTCAGAGAGTCATCAAACAACTGTTTTACGTTGCGTTTCGGATACAGGCCGAAGAATTCACGCACACGGTCGAAGATTACCACCTTATCGTTGATTGAGTAACCGATAGCAGTCAGGATAGCGCCGATGAAAGTCTGGTCGATCTCCAGAGAGAACGGCATCCAGCCCCAGCACAGTGAGTAAGCACCTAAGATCATCAGTGTATCACTGGTCAGTGCTGCTACAGAACCCGCACTGTAAGCGATGTTACGGAAGCGGATCAGGATATAAAGACCGATAGCAACCAGAGCGAATACAACCGACCAGATGGCTGAAGTCTTGATATCGTCAGCGATACTCGGACCTACTTTCTGTGAACTGATGATACTGCCGCCCGTATGGTTATCGCGGTCGATGAATGTAGCCAGTGTGATGTTCTGAGTCAGCATCGGTTTCAATGCTTCGTACAGGTAAGATTCGATTTCAGAGTCTACATTGTTACCTTCGTCCTGAATACGGTAGTTGGTACTGATACGTACAGTCTTCTTATCGGTACCGATAGAGATAACGCTTACGTTGGCATCACCGAACTTGTTAGAGATCAGCTCACGTACCTGTTCCGGTTCGATCGGATTTTCGAACTGAACCTTGAAGTTACGTCCACCGGTGAAGTCGATACTCTGGCTCAAACCGCGGGTTACCAGCGAACCGATACAGATCAGCAAAATCACGCCTGTGATAGTCAGCCATTTCTTGTTGCCACCCATAAAGTCGAAGTGTGTATTTACCAGCATCTTCTTAGAGATAGGTGAAGTAAATGTCAGATTCAGCAGTTTGTCTTTGCTCATGAAGTGTTCGTAAACCAGACGGGTCATGAACACGGCTGTAAAGAATGAACAGAGGATACCGATGATCAGAGTCGTGGCGAAACCACGGATCGGACCTGTACCGAAATAGAACAGGATGATACCGGTGATGATAGAAGTCAAGTTGGAGTCGAAGATAGCAGAGAAGGCATTTGAGTAACCGTCCGCCAATGCTTTCTTCACGCCTTTGCCGCTACGAAGCTCTTCTTTGGTACGTTCGTAGATCAACACATTCGCATCCACCGCCATACCGAGTGACAACACCATACCGGCAATACCTGACATGGTCAGCGCAGCCTGGAAAGATGAAAGGATACCCAGTGTGAAGAAGAAGTTCAGTACCAAAGCGCCGTTGGCAATCATACCCGGGATGAATCCGTACATAGAGCACATATAGATCATCAACAGGATCAGAGCGACAACGAATGAGAAGATACCTGCATTGATAGATTCCTGACCCAGTGACGGACCGACGATGTCTTCCTGAACGATGTGTGCAGGAGCCGGCATCTTACCCGTGTTCAGCACGTTGGCAAGGTCACGCGTATCTTCGAGCGTGAAATGTCCCGTAATAGAGGAAACACCACCGGTAATCTCATTCTGCACCGTAGGAGCACTATATACATATCCGTCGAGCACAATGGCGATGGCGCGCTTCACATTTTTCTTGGTCAAAGCTGCCCAACGACGGGCACCATCGGAATTCATCGTCATGCTTACGCACGGACGGCCATTCTGTTCGTAATCATCCTTAGCTTCTGTCACGACATCACCTTCCAAAGGCGCACGACCATTGCGTTCCGTAATCTTAATCGCATATAACTCGAAAATGTCTCCCATATTACCACTGCCTACAGGCTTCACTCCCCAATAAAGTTTCAGGTCACTGGGCAAGACTTCTTTTGCCACGGCAGAAGTGATATAGCGATTGACGGTAGCCGTATCACGCCAACTGGCATAACCCACTACACATCCCATAGGGCCTTGAGCCAATTGCAGCACAGAAGCCAAAGGATGGTTCTTCATAGCCTGTTCGTCCACAGCAGCCCCAGCCTTCTCTGCCGGAGTTCCGCTATTTCCCTTCAGAGCCGCAGCCAAATCCTTCACAGGAGCTTTCTTCGTAGAATCCGTAGCGTCCACTTTTTCAGCCGGTGTCAATTCAGCCATTGCCGTAGTGTCTGCCTTAACCGTATCGGTTTCTGCAGTCGCAGCATGCTCTGCCGCCAAACGTGTATCCAATGTAGCCAGGAATGGGATAATCTCTTCCGTATTATAGGTTTCCCAAAACTCCAGATTTGCACTACCTTGCAACAATTTACGCACACGTTCCGGTTCTTTCACACCCGGCATCTCCACCATAATACGTCCCATCTGTCCTTCCAATGTCTGGATATTGGGCTGTACCACACCGAAACGGTCGATACGTGTACGGAGCACATTATAAGAATTGTCAATGGCAGACTGTACTTCGGCACGCAACACTTTCTCTACTTCAGAGTCGGAACTCTTGGTCGTTACTTTACCTTTCAACTGCTGCGTAGCAAACAATTCCGCCAAATTTCCATCCGGTGCCAATGCTTTGTACTCTTTCACAAATAAGGTAATAAAATCACTCTGGCTATTCTTAGCCCCTTCCGCAGCCTTCGCTACCGCCTTGTTGAATGCCGGGTCTTCTTTATGGTCGGCCAAAGCCTTTACCACTTCAGGAACAGACACCTCCAGAATGACATTCATACCACCTTTCAGGTCCAAACCCAGACTAATCTCCATTTCGCGACAGTCCTTCAGCGAATAAGCACCCAACCACACCGGATTGTTCATCACGGAATCCAGATAGTGCGCGCCAGCTTCCTCTCCTTGCGTTTTCGTAATCTCATCCACCTTATTCATTTGATAAGTAGTTACAAATGAAAAAGATAAATAGAACACGCACACAAGGGTCAACAGTAAAGCGAAAACTTTAACAAATCCTTTGTTTTGCATTTTAATTTATTATTATGATGTTATTATTTAATAGCTAATCAGACTACAAAGGCGCAAATATAACGTTTTTTTCACATTAACGCCGCAAGTTAACAGATTTATTTATGCCCTAATCCTCTTTTTTGTGTTTTTTCAAGTAAGTAATCATCGGATAATGGTCAGACCACGGAACTGTCTTGTCCACATGCGTCTCGTATGTCTGCCAATAGTCGGAAACGAAGATATGATCGATGCGAAAATAGAATCCTTTCTGATTATAAGACAAGCCCAGTCCGTTACCCGATTGACGGAATGCACTTTTCAACCGGGAAGACAGGCGATGGCAAGAATAGGATATGGGAGAGTCATTCAAATCACCGCAGACAATCACAGCCCTTCTCCCTGATTTTTCGACATAGTTCAAAACCGAATCAACTTGCGGTCCGCGCAAACGACTCGCCCCGGCCATCTTCCGAACCAGTTCTTTGGAATTACTTTCCGCATGCCCATTCTCCGGATCTTTAATGATTTCCTTATATTTCATCTTATCCTCTGGTGTCAGCTTATAAGACTCCAAATGGTTATTCACCAACAATACAGTATCCTGACCGTATAGTAATTCTACGGCAAGACTGCCATTGGTCGTACTTTCATAGGTTATCCGATGTACGGACAATATAGGCAAACGACTATAGACGAATTGAGGCTCAGCCTTTCCATCATGCAGACGACGAATATGATAACCTGCCTTTGCCATGATGCTATCCACATACTCAGATTTAAGATTCTTAGGTGCCACTCCTTCCTGAAGACAGATAATGTCGGCCTCAGAAGCCGCAAGATAATCCAAGATCGGGTACCGTCCTTCTGCATTCTTCTCTCCCCGGGCAAGGAACTCTGTATTATAAGTAAGCAATTTAAGCGCGTCTTCCGGGTGCTTCTCAGGCCAGTTCACCGGACAATAGTCATATATATAGGAAACAGACAGCAACATTCCGACAAAAGGCAACCAAACGTAACGAATGGAAAAAACCAGCCAAAAAAAGATAAAAGCTATATTAAGCAACAATAGCAGCGGAAATCCCAACCCGAATAAAGCCACATGAGAATGAACCGCCGGATTCAATCCGGAACCCAGTCCGCAGGCCCACAACATGAAAGCCGCCATTATGTTTGCACCGATTGACAACTGTATCAATATACGTTTCAATGTATTCATCTTCAACGCTGACTGGCATCAAACAACTTACGTTTTTCTTCCTCTGTCAAACTTGTGTATCCGGATTTACGTACCTTCTCTAAAATATGGTCTATCTCTTCCGCCTCTGCCTTTTTACGAGCGTTATACTCATAATCATCCTTTCGCTCCCCCATAGAGACATTCATTTTAGGCTTCCGATAAGAAGAAAACCGGTCTCGTCCTCCGGCAAACCATTTCTTCAACCGTTCCGCAGCAGACGGGCGATTGCCATAATATCCTCCACCGCTGTTTCTCCTCCAATACAAGATGAGCAACAAACCGAATATCATTCCTCCGAGATGGGCGAAATGAGCGACTCCATCACCGGAGTTCCCCAAAGCGGAAAGCAACTCTATGACTGCATAACCTATCACAAAAAACTTGGCTTTAATAGGTACGGGAAGCGGAAAAATAAACAGGCGTTCATTAGGAAACGACATGCCGAAAGCCAACAAAATTCCATAGACTGCACCAGAGGCGCCGATAGTGGTCCAACGATTCAAATAGTCGCCCATGGAAATCACGGTATAGCCGATATTAACCGTATCGTACACTCCCAAGCCTTGCCACAGATACTGTACATATTGCACTCCTTCCTGAACCAAACCGGCACCCACACGACATAATAAAGCAGGAAGCGACGACCGCCCCAATAAGACTCCATCACCCGACCGAACATCCACACGGCGAACATATTAAAAAGGATATGCGTGACGCCACCGTGCATGAACATATACGTAAAGAACTGGTAGAAGTTGAAATCGGGAGCTAAAAAGAAGTGTAGTCCCAGCAAATTATCCAAATCCACACCATAGCGCACTGCTACCAATTTAGCCAAGAAGAACAAAAGATTGATTATAATCAGATTCTTCGTTACGGGAGGCATATTCATCATATTCACACTCTATTTTCATTATTCATTGAGACCGCAAAAATACTAATTTTATTCCATTTCATTTTAAATAATCCCTTCAAGCTTGTGCTTTTTCATAAAAAGAAATATTTTTTCAATGAAAAAGTTTGTTTTAACGGCTAATTTACATACATTTGCATGATAGGATACAAAATAAGCGAATTATTATCTACTAAATTATTTCATCAAATGAACAAAACAGAACTTATCAACGCCATTGCAGAGAACGCAGGCTTGAACAAGGCAGATGCCAAGAAAGCTTTAGACGCAACAATCAGTGCTATCTCTGAAGCATTAAAGAAGGGTGACAAAATTGCACTTGTAGGTTTCGGAACATTCTCCGTGAATGAAAGACCGGCCCGCACGGGTATTAACCCCAGAACGAAAGAGCAAATCACCATTGCAGCCAAGAAAATAGCTAAATTCAAAGCTGGTGCGGAATTAGCTGACGCACTCCAGTAATCAGAATAAATCTATTATGCGGAAAAAAGGGAGAAGCAAACTTTTGCTTCTCCCTTTTATTATGTATCTTTGCAGCCTGAATGATAAGGTAAAAACAAGGTTATGGAGATAGAAAATAAAATCGTATCAGCCGTAGTTCTCGGCATCAAAACTTTATACGGACAGGACATAGCTCCCGAAACGGTGCAACTCCAAAAGACAAAAAAAGAATTTGCAGGGCATCTGACATTAGTCGTTTTCCCTTTTTTAAAAATATCTCGTAAGAAACCGGAAGACACAGCCCAGGAGCTTGGCCATTTCTTGAAAACGGAAATCCCTTCCGTCGTAGCCGATTTCAATGCCGTCAAAGGCTTTCTGAACCTTGTAATCGCTCCGGCCAGTTGGATCGGTCTGCTCACCGATATCCATCAAGATGCACAGTTCGGCCTGACCGAAGCGACCGACCATTCGCCGTTGGTCATGATAGAATACTCTTCCCCCAACACCAACAAGCCTTTGCATTTGGGACACGTCCGCAACAATCTGTTAGGATGCGCCTTGGCCAACATCATGGCAGCCAATGGCAATCGCGTGGTGAAAACCAATATCGTGAACGACCGCGGCATACATATCTGCAAAAGCATGTTGGCGTGGCTGAAATACGGGAACGGTGCCACTCCGGAAAGTACCGGCATTAAAGGCGACCTCCTCATCGGAGACTACTATGTGGCTTTTGACAAACACTATAAAGAACAAATCAAGGAGCTTATGGAAGAGGGTATGAGCGAGGAGGAAGCCAAAAATGAAGCCCCGCTCATCAAGGAAGCCCGCGAAATGTTGGTAAAATGGGAAAACAATGATCCGGAAGTCCGTGCCCTTTGGCGTAAAATGAACGAATG